>Ga0194116_10000064_pt1 | contig 201489 bp, 168 predicted proteins | sample TA2MahsurfametaG_4_FD_148617 | JGI IMG/M metagenome (GOLD analysis project Ga0194116, IMG submission 148617) | Freshwater microbial communities from Lake Tanganyika, Tanzania - TA2015008 Mahale S9 surface | ecosystem: Environmental > Aquatic > Freshwater > Lake | place: Tanzania: Lake...
CCACCTCTTCCCATTTCGAACAGAGAAGTTAAGCCTGCTTGCGCTGATGGTACTGCGGTTTTGATCGTGGGAGAGTAAGTCGATGCCGTTTTTTAAAGCCTCACAGAAATGTGGGGCTTTTTTTTTGATATAGAATTTATCCTGGTTGGTACATCTATTCTGTGGATGTAACCTTTTGACAAGGTAAATTGTTATTATTGTGAAAAGTATTGATTTGCTTAGTTTAGATTTATGACCTTATACCAATTACGCATACGTTTTATTTTTCTTTTCTCGCTTACATTGAATTTTCTTGTTGAAGCTCAGGAAATTACACCGGATGATTCATTTACTATTGATTTATGTTTACCAAATCCGACATCAAATGCGGCTTTTCGTACAATAATGCAGGGATTGGTTCATGCAAGTACACACTATCAATATGCTTGGAAACCAGGTTTATATTTAGGAGCTGGAGTACACTATAGTTATTTCGCCATAAATGAATTTAGGGTAACTCCTAAAGTATATGGTGGAATTCATTCTGGAGCTGTGTTTATAAAAACCGGTCATGAAAAATTTTGGTCTGAGCGCTTTGGTACCGATATCGGCATTCGGGCTGGCTGGGCCAGAAGCTATATTTCTTCTGATGCGCTTATAGCCCAAAACGCGGCACCACAAATACAAGAAGGCATTTATTGGGAACCAAATCTAAGTCTTATTTTAACTTCTGATGTGAATCAGAGTTTTAGGCTCACGATTGGCTATCCTTTTTATACACTTTCGTTTTCACCCCAATTAATTGGAATAGAGGGTAATATGGGTTATGATCCAGCCGAATTTGAACAAAATTCAGCATTTTTAAGTGTAGGTTTTGGCTACACTTATTATTTCAATGGGAAAAAAAGTAGTGTTGAAGAAGATTAGGTTTGAATAACGCCAACCTTGTAAGGGTGGAGAAAACCTTCGTGAGCGGCCATTTCTATTCCCATGGATATTACTTTTCTTGTATCAATAGGGTCAATGATAGCATCAATCCATAATTTACTAGCCGCGTAATACGGCGAAATTGAGGTATCGTATTTAGCTTTAATTTCATCGAGAAGCGCCTTTTCTTTCTTAGGGTCTATGACCTCACCTTTCGCTTTAAGTTTGGCGATCTCAATTTGCAGCAGGGTTTTCGCTGCAGCTGCACCAGACATGACGGCAATTTCGGCTGTTGGCCAAGCAACAATTAATCTGGGGTCGTATGCTTTTCCACACATTGCATAATTACCAGCACCGTACGAGTTTCCTACAACAATAGAAAATTTAGGCACCACGCTATTGGCCATAGCATTGACCATTTTGGCGCCGTCTTTGATGATACCACCGTGTTCACTTTTGGAACCAACCATAAATCCTGTGACGTCATGTAAAAAAACGAGAGGTATCTTTTTTTGATTACACAACATAATGAAACGCGCGGCTTTATCTGCACTATCAGAATAAATAACGCCGCCAAATTGCATTTCTCCTTTTGCATTTTTGACAACTGTGCGGTTATTGGCAATAATGCCGACGCTCCAACCGTCGATACGGGCATAAGTGGTAATAAGTGTTTTACCGAAGTCGGGTTTATACTCGCTCAATGAATTTGCATCGACAATAGTTTGAAGCAGGTCTTTGGTGTGATAGGGTTTTGAGCGATCTGATGGAATAATGCCAAAAGCATCTTGCGGATTCTTTGCGGGTGCAATACTTTCTGTACGGTCAAATCCAACTTTGTCTTGTTGTCCGATACGCGACATCAAATCGCGGATTTTAAGTAAGCATTCCTGATCGTCGGCTACTTTGTAGTCACAAATCCCAGAGATTTCTGTTTGGGTAGTAGCACCTCCAAGTGTTTCGTTGTCTATATCTTCACCTATAGCTGCTTTTACCAAATAAGATCCCGCTAAGAATATTGTACCTGTTTTATCTACAATAAGTGATTCGTCGGACATAATTGGTAGGTAGGCGCCACCAGCTACACAACTTCCCATGACGGCTGCAATTTGGGTAATTCCCATTGCTGACATTTTAGCGTTGTTTCTGAAAATACGTCCAAAATGTTCTTTATCGGCAAAAATATCTTCTTGCATCGGTAAATAGACACCAGCAGAATCGACGAGATAAATAATTGGAAGGTGATTCTCCATGGCAATTTCTTGAGCCCTCAGGTTCTTTTTTCCTGTAATTGGGAACCAAGCGCCTGCTTTAACGGTAGCATCGTTTGCAACGACAATGCATTGTCTTTGAGAAACATAGCCTATAACGACAACAACTCCTCCCGCAGGGCATCCGCCGTGTTCAGCGTACATATTATGGCCCGCCAAAGCACCAATTTCTATGCGTTCGGTATTAGGGTCGAGTAATGCATCAATGCGCTCTCTAGCTGTGAGTTTGCCGCTTTCGTGCTGTTTGTCGATACGGGCTTGACCGCCACCCAGATGAATTTTTTCAAGTGTTTGTTCAAGCGCTCTGATTTTGAGCCGCATTTGATCTTCGTTAAAATTGAAGTTGAGTTGTTGTGTTGTTGCCATGTGTTGATTGGGTCTCAAATATACGAAATGTAATCTTCCCTTGCCATGTTTAGTCTTTTTCCTATTTTCATACAATCAAATAAATGAGCACCTATATGACAAATAAAGATCCACATCAAGGTACTGCGATCAAACCTCAAAAAAACAGACTCACACTTTATATTTTGGTTGCCATGCTGCTCGGCGGTATTTTGGGTGCTATCATTCACAATGCTTGTGATACTAAAACGGCTGAGCAGTTTAGTACGTATATCAAAATTCTGGCAACAATTTTTATACGCTTGGTTCAGATGATTATTGCGCCACTGGTGCTCACGACATTAGTGGTCGGCATTGCTAAACTCGGTGACATCAAATCTGTAGGACGCATCGGGGGTAGGGCACTTGCTTGGTTTTTTAGTGCTTCGTTTATTTCGCTACTAATTGGCTTGTTTTGGGTGAATTTTTTGCGTCCAGGCTATGGTGTCAATTTATCGGGTGTAGATACCTCCACGGCTTCAGAGGTCACAGCCAAAACCCAAGACTTTTCAGTGCAACATTTTGTGGAACACATTTTTCCTAAATCGGTATTTGAAGCAATGGCTTCAAACGAAATATTGCAAATTGTCATATTCGCCATCTTTTTTGGATTGGCAGCAGCCTCGATAGGTGAAAACGTAAGGCCAGTTATCAATGCGCTCGATAAAACCTCACACATTATTCTCAAAATGGTGAATTTCGTCATGAAGTTTGCGCCAATCGGTGTTTTCGGCGCCATTGCAGGTGTTTTTTCAGTAAAAGATGTCTCTGATTTAATGTTGACCTATACTAAATTCTTTAGTTCTTTCTTGGTAGGGATTGCCTCGTTATGGGTGTTTTTATTGCTTGTAGGTTATGTCTTTTTAGGGAGTCATTTAAAAACACTCCTCAAGCGCATTGTGAGTCCATTGGTCATTGCGTTTGGCACCACGAGCAGCGAGGCGGTTTTTCCTAAATTAACCGAAGAGCTGGAGCGTTTTGGCATCAAGGACCGTATTGTTTCTTTCATGCTTCCACTTGGCTACTCCTTCAATTTAGATGGGAGCATGATGTACATGACATTTGCAAGTATTTTCATCGCACAAGTTTTTGGTGTGCACTTGGATGGTGGAAGCCAATTAACCATGCTGCTTGTTTTGATGTTGACCAGTAAAGGTATTGCAGGTGTGCCCCGTGCCAGTTTAGTGGTGGTAGCCGCCACCTGTGGTATGTTCAATATCCCGATTGAAGGCATTGCTTTGATCTTACCTATAGATCACTTCTGTGATATGTTCCGCAGTGCAACCAATGTGTTGGGTAATTCTGTTGCTACAGCTGTAGTGGGTAAGTGGGAAGAACCAAAGGCTTCCTCATTCGTTGTTGAGAAAGGATAGCAAGGTGGGCGCATGGAGGTCGTGATGACCTTCAAAACGGCTGACTTTAAAACCAAGACTTTTATAAGTTTTTATTGTGGACTCGATACTTTCCCTATCGAAGTAAGGGTCATTTTCACCAATTGCAAATTGCAACTTTGCACCTTTAGGAAAATCACTTTTGTCGATGTCCGGATTCTTTGGTCATCCAAGAGGCCCCAACTCTTCCTGAGCTTCCTTCTAAATAAAAGCGGTGCGGACCTTCTGGTACCACAATTCCCCAATTGTCATTTAAGATATTGAATTGTCGAAAGAAAAACTGCCCAAGCTGCCCATAGCCATGTAGGGCAAAAATGATTTTATCTTTGCCTTTTAAATCATTTTGATAGTACCGTCTTGTTTGCTCAAAAGGAAGGTGCTGTTCAAACATTAGTGCTGTATGAGCAATTTCTTTGACTTGGTTTGACCATTCATTTGTACGCTAACCAAATAAGAGCCCGCTGCTAAGAATGTGCAATCAACAAATTGGGACGCAGCATGGGTTTTGATTTCACTCAAAATCTTGCCTTGAAGGTCCATAATAATTATGGTTTTGGCAGCACCCGAACTGAATTCTAAAGTAAAGCTATCCATGGCTGGATTCGGATTCAGCCCAAACTCAAATTGATTTTCTGTAAGACCAGAAATATCAATACCTACACAATTACAATTGATATCAATGGAGTCGTTGATGGTCAAGGCATTTGCGTCGTCGCAGGGGCTACCGGGCAAAATACACGTTTGGTCATCGATATTTGCCAACGGATTGTAGTTACATGCGTTTGGATCCATACAACCACTCACATACAAGGTGCCTACGCAATTACAAAGTGAATCGAGGACATCATTGAACGTGTCAGGGTTGTTATCATCGCAAGGTGTGTCTGGATAGATACAAGTGTTGTTATCTACATTTGCCAAGGAGTCGTAAGTACAAGAATTTGGATCCATACAACCCTCTACAATCAGGATACCTGCACAAAGACAATCAGGATTAATCGAGTCGTTCATGGTGTTCGGGTTGCCGTCGTCGCAAGGTAATCCCGGGAACAAACAGCTATTGTTATCGACATTTGCAAGTGGGTTGTAATTACACGCAGCTGGGTTCATACAGCCGGGTATTGTTGTAACGAGTTGGCCAGCGCAAACGCAATTGGCGTTGGTACTGTCATTAATTGTATTTGGATTGCCGTCATTGCAAGGGGTGTTTGGATACAAACAGCTGCCGTTATTTACGGTTGCAAGACAGTTGTAATTACATGAAAGTGGGTCTGTACAACCATAAACAGGCGTAGCTGGCCCGTAGGCATAGCGCGCAACGGCGTGCTGCGTATTGGTTTGGGCACTAAACCCTGCAACTACAATTTTGTTGCCAGGGTAGAGGTCCATGCCGTAAGCGTCGTCCCAGCTTGTGCTAAGTGATGTAATAGTATGTCCGTTTGTACCAAATGAAGTTTGCAAGATGCCATTGGCGTTGTATTTAGAAATGATAAAATCACGCACAAATGAGCTAGGTCCGGTAGTGCCACAGGTTAGTAAAGAACCATCAGGATGAATCAATAATTCATAAGCGCAATCCATTACCGCCACATCTATAATTGAAGTACCTAGGGTGCTTGGGAAGACACCAGAGCCAAACGTGGTTACAAGTGCTCCATCATTTGTATTTCGGGCTTGAAGAATTAAATCCCAAGGGCCAACGCCATTTTGCCCCGCCATGATCAGTTTTGAGCCGTCGTACTCGATGTCGAAAAAGCGCGCATTAAAATTCATTGGAATTAAAACGCCATTGCTACCAAAGGCAGCATATGGAACCCCTGTTGCGGATACTTTTGCCAAAAGCGGGTAATAAATATTATTAATATAAGCATCTCCACAAATAAAGATGTCATTATTGTTTCCAATGACTGCGCTTTGTCCTGTGCATGAACTACCTGTGGCATTTTGAAAGGTTGTTGTTCCATTTGTCCCGAAAGTCAAATCAATTTGCCCATTAAAATCGCATTGGGTAAGGGCCAAGCGGTTGGTGCTGAACCCTGGTAATTTAGAAGAACCTACCAAAATGATTTTATTGTTTTGGATCAGGATTTTACGCGCGTAGTCCTCGCTAGAGCCGATGTCATTATGAAAAAAACCATTGACGCCAAAAGTTTGATCTAAGGTACCATTGCTGTTTAGGCGCAGCATTGTGAATTGTGGGTTGGCAGCAGTTAAACTTGTGGCACCTGCGATTAAAAGTTGACCACTCGGCAATAGTTCCATGTCGTAGGCAAAACTCGAGCCGCCCGGCGCGTTATACAAGTAATAGCCGTTTGTTCCGAAGGTATTGTCGATGGTTCCGTCGCAATTCAGGCGCACGACAACCATGCCTAAACTAGAGGTCATGCCTGAAGTCCCGCAATAGATCATTTTTCCGTTGGCTAGCGTAACGACATCTTGTGCGTTATCCATAAAATTGCTGGCAACCGGACCGTAACTTGCATAACCGGTTCCAGAAAAACTTAAATCCAGGCTGCCTGGAGCTTGCGCAAAAGAAGAGACAGAGATTAATATTGCTAAAATGATGGTAAAAAACTTCATGTTGAATGTTTAGACGTCCTAAATTTACAACTATATTTGACGGTGCGAAAATTTCTTCTTTTCGGTTTTCTTTCAATCTTATTCTATCAATTGATAGGTTTTTTCACTTTTGTGGAAATAGAGCACTACTTCATTCGAAAAGAAAATAAAACGGCGCTCAAGCAAGCTGTTCCTGAAAATCAGCTCATTTCATTTCATTTTACAATTAAGGAAAGTAAAAAACTGAATTGGGTTAAACCCCATGAATTCAGGCTCAATGGTAGGTTTTATGATGTTGTACACAAGCGTAAGATCAAAGGCATTTGGCATTTCAAATGCATTGATGACAAACAAGAAACAGTCTTATTTGAAAAGTTAGCCTATGCAACTGCCGATAACCTCGTCAATGCCCCTGATCAGCACCCGATTCATGGCTGGCTTAAGCTTATGAATGAACCAATGGAACCGACTGATTTTTTTAAAATCCAGTTGAAAAAAAATAAAGCATCCTTTAACAAAACTATCTTTTTTAAGGAAGTAAGAATTCTTGAACCTCAGATAGCAGTCACCGGCCCACCACCCGAAAATCGAGTTTAAATAGCCACACTACAAAGTAGTAAAAAAGCTCATACTTTCTTGTTAAGGAGGTATGAGTGCTTACGTTCATCGAAATGGATGAAATATTTATTTAAACTTAACACGAATGAAATCACTATATCTTATGGTGATAGGTGTGCTTTTCTTGCCTATCCTCAGTTTTGCGCAGCTAACTTTTGAAGTGCGCGATGCTTATACCTTCGAGTCTGTAAATGGGCTAACAATACAGTCAAAGGCTAAAGTGAAGCAACTATCAAATTCAAGTTATCAATTGGATGGACAAGCGCCTTTTACTGTTGAAATTCAACACCCGGATTACGAAAAGTATACTTTGCAAATTCCAGGTAATGGTGCTGCAATTCAGGTGACGGTTTATCTCGTTCCAAATACCCAAACGGAAAATGAAACGGTTGTCTCTGCCAATAAAACGGCTGAAAAGCGCAAGGATGTCGCTCAGAAGATTCAAGTAATTAGAGCTTCTGAACTGCAGTTTCAGCAACAAACATCCATGGCTGACGTATTGTCTAATTCCGGATCTGTTTTCGTTCAAAAAAGCCAACTCGGCGGCGGCAGCCCGATAATTCGCGGCTTTGAAACCAATAAAGTTCTATTAGTAGTTGATGGTATACGCATGAATAATGCGATATACCGAGGAGGGCACCTTCAAAATATTCTCACTTTAGATCAAGCAAATATGGACCGCGTTGAAGTTGTTTTTGGGCCGGGTTCAGTGATGTATGGCTCAGATGCCATTGGAGGCGTCATGAGTTTTCAGACCAAAAAACCAATTTTTAGTTCAACAGACCAAACACTTGTAAAAAGTGGCGCTTATGTACGTGCGTTTTCTGCAGGCGCTGGTTATGCTACAAATGCCCAAGTGAATGTCGCAAATAAACGCTTTGCTTCATTAACTTCCATTTCTTACGCAAGTTTTGGTGATTTACGACAAGGAAACAAGCGTTCTGAAGCAATCGGAAATTTGGGTTACCGACCTTGGTGTGTCAGTACGATAAATGGGGTGGACAGCATGGTGACCAATACAGACAGTAGTTTGCAAGTAGGTTCTGGGTACAGCCAATACGACGTTTTACAAAAGTTCAGTTTTAAGCAAAAACAAGGCGTAAGCCATCATTTGAATTTACAATTGTCAAATTCGAGTAACATTGATCGTTACGACCGGCTCACTTTAATGTCGGGTTCTAAACCAAAATTTGCAGAATGGTATTATGGTCCACAATTCCGTCTTCTTGCTGCTTATACATTAGAATTGTCGAACGCAACTAAGTTTTACGACAACGCCCGCCTCATTTTGGCTTATCAAGCTATTGAAGAAAGCCGCATGGACAGAAGGTTTAATAAAGTAGGCTTGAACCACCGCATAGAACAACTCGATATTTATAGCTTGAATGCCGATTTCATGAAGAAAAAAGGCGCTCATGAATTACGCTATGGCGCCGAGGCTTATTTGAATTTAGTGAATTCAACGGCTTACACTGAAGATATCACAACAGGAGCGCAAACGACTTTGGATACGCGTTACCCAGATGGCGGTTCCAGCATGCAAGGGGCCGCGCTTTATGCTTCACATACTTTAGAGCTTTCAGATAAATTAATTATCAATGATGGCATCCGTCTTTCACAAGTAGCACTGAATGCCAAATTCAAGGACCAAAGTTTTTTTCCTTTTCCGTTTAGCGAAATCCAACAAAATCATTTGGCAGTAAATGGCAATTTAGGTTTGATTTATATGCCTATTTCTAAATTCCGTCTTACTTTAAACGGGTCTACGGCTTTTAGAGCACCGAACGTGGATGACCTCACTAAAGTATTTGAGTCTGTTCCGGGAAAGGTTGTTGTTCCTAATCCTAACCTGCTTGCAGAATATGCCTATAATGCAGAGTTTGGTCTTCACTATACCGTATTGAAAAACACGGTATTAGGCGCAACTGTATATCAAACCTGGCTTACGAATGCTTTGACAGTTCAAAATGGCACTTTCAATGGTTCGGACAGTGTACTTTATGATGGTCAAATGAGTTCGGTACTTAAAACAACGAACGCTGGTAGCGCAAAAGTATATGGCGTAGAAGCGTTTGTAAATGCGCAAATTACAAGCAAATGGCAATTGTTTGCAAGCTACAATTATACCTACGGCCGCATCGCAACTGATACCATTCCTTACCCGTTAGATCACGTTGCACCTGCTTTTGGTAAAATTAGCTTGAAATACACCCCAACTTTCAAACTCAGATTGGAGGCCTTTGCCATGTACTCAGCTGCAAAGAAATTGGAAGATTACAATTTAGTTGGCGAAGATAATTTTGCTTACGCTACGCCAAATGGAATGCCAAGTTGGTATACCCTTAATCTAAGAGCCAATTACAACCTAAACAATACACTCAGTATTCAATTGGCTTGTGAGAATATTTTAGATCAGAACTACCGCATGTTCGCATCGAACATCTCGGCACCTGGCCGCAATTTTATTTTGACCCTTAGAGGATCGTTTTAATCCAATAAAAAAAACAAAAAAGGCGGAGTTAACTCCGCCTTTTTTATTGGGCGTCTTTTGTAGCGTACTTTGCTTGGCTCTCCAAATAGAAAAAAGTGTATTTGATTTTTTCTATTGGCGTGATTTTCGGGAAATACGTGTTTTTGTCTGCCCCAGCTGGGAGCGCTTCCAACTTGGCCTCCATGACAAAAATATTTTTTTGGGGTCCGTACGATCCTGCGCCATACGAAAAATGATAGGCTTCTGTAAGTGCGGTTCCGAGGCCATCGAAATTTTTGAATTGAAAAATGCGTCGAGGCGTGTGGTTGCTCACAGTATAAAAGTCTTTATAGGATGCATTTCTTATTCTGAAATCAATCAGGATGTCTTTGTATTGTGTAGAGCTGATATTTTCAAAACTTACTTTTAATGGTAGCAATGGGGAAGATGGAATCGCTATTGGGGGTGAAAGCATGTCGAGCTTGCCATCAAAAAAGAAAAAGTAATTGAAATTTCCCATAAAACCGAGGTCGGCCCGTTTGGCTGGGTTTGGGCCAGCAGCGGCTTCTTTCATAGCAAAATCAAGACGATTGACAGTGATAATAGCATCCTCTATACCGTCTGCGTCCAGTTGTGCGCCGTAAATGGCAAGCTCGAATTTTTCATTGGCTTGAATATTCAATGCAGCGCGTACCATTCGATTGGCATATGCTTCGAGGCTTTGTTTACCTTTTACCGGAGGGCCAGCTGGCTTGTTTTCAGTGGTGGGTTCTTCGCTTTTTGGCCCCTGACAGGACCACAGCAAAAGGGGAATAAGGATAATTAAGTATTTCACAATGCAAATATAAGGATGTCAATGATAACGTTTATGAACAATTTTAGGAGTAGTTAAAGAAAATTGTGGATAATTCAATAGATTTTATGATTGAGTTAAAGTATTCTTAATCAATTAGATATTTACGATTATTTATTTTGTTCAGTGAGAAAAAGGAATGATTTTGAAACCTTGGCACAATCCTTGGCGTAAGAGCACTCGAAACACAACAAAATAATTAAAATACGAAGACTATGACCACAAGTATTCAATCGCTCAGAACTAAGTCGATTCGTCAAGCAAAGCTGAAACTAGATCAGCACCGTGAATTAGGTGTTCAAAGTCCTTTAAACATATTTGAAGTTGCCGATCTATGGGATAGCATTCGCTTCACTGAAGAAAAATTAAGTGTAGAACCTCAAGGATTCGCACTGATTCTCAACTAATAGTTGATTTATAGTTAGATAAAAGAAGGACGCAGCAATGGGTCCTTTTTTTTATGCAATTACACCAGAGCCGAGAAGCGCATTGCCGCAATACCAAGCCGCAAATTGCCCTGGCGTAATGCCTTTTTGTTTTTGTTTAAAAAGGATATACAACTCACCCTCTTTTGAAATAAGTTGTGCTTCTTGTAAAGGTTGTCGGTAACGTATGCGCACAAGACAAGCTAGTTTGCCACTGCCTTCAAATTCTGTATGCGAATTGATCCATGAAATAGTATCGTTTTCAAGCTTTAAAGCCCAACGGTTGAGTCCCGGATGCTGTTCCGTTTGGCCGCTGTACACGACATTGTTTACGGTATCAATTCCAATCACAAAACTTGGTTCGGGTCTGCCACCGATGTGCAAACCTTTACGTTGGCCGATGGTGTAGTAATGTGCGCCTTGGTGTTTTGTAACTACTTTTCCTTCTTGAGGTTCGTAAATGAAAGGCTGCGCCAAAGATTCAATGTTATCAATATTCGGTTTTAGAGAATTGTAGATCCTGAATTTTTCGAGTGTAGGAGAAACTTCAATTATGTGGCCCTCCTTAGTTGCTAGTTGTTGTTGGAGAAAGGTTGGAAGCGCAATTTTACCAACAAAACACAGTCCCTGAGAATCTTTTTTGTCTGCAGTGACCAAGCCATTTTGTTGTGCAATTTGTCTTACTTCGGCTTTTTTTAGGTGACCAATTGGGAACAATGCTTTTGTGAGTTGCTCCTGGCTGAGTTGGCACAAAAAATAGGATTGGTCTTTGCCGGGGTCGGCTCCAGCTAATAAACTAAAGCTGCCGTCTGCATTTTCTTGCCTTTGGCAATAATGTCCTGTTGCAACGTAGTCTGCTCCCAAATCAAGGGCAGCTTTTAAAAAGACATCGAACTTGATTTCTCTATTGCACAAAACATCGGGATTTGGCGTGCGCCCAGCTTCATATTCTTTAAACATGTAGTTGACAATCCGGTCTTTATACTGTTCAGATAAATCAATTACTTGAAATGGAATGCCAAGTTGTTGGGCAATAAGTAGGGCGTCATTGGAGTCGTCTATCCAAGGGCATTCATCAGAAAGGGTAACACTTTGGTCGTGCCAGTTGCGCATGAACATTCCAATGACTTCATAACCTTGTTGTTGTAATAATAACGCAGCAACGCTGGAGTCTACTCCGCCAGAAAGTCCTACGACTACTCTTTTCATAAAACAAAGTTAAGGCTTCTTAGTGGATCAGGTGAAGGAAGCCTTGTCTTTTCTCTTGTCCACTAGTAAAGAGGTAAAAGTAAATTCCTTCTGAAAGTAATTCACCTTGTTCGTTTTTACCTTCGAAGGCTTTTTGAGCTGAATTTGTTGTGAAAATTGTTTGCCCCCAACGGTTTAAAATTTGCAATTCAAAAGAAGCACAGTTTTCGTAGAGCGGATCAATTTGCCATTTATGGTTTTCAGCATTACTTTTTGTCGAAATGATATTTGGAAATACCATCTCTTGCAATACAATTGATGGAACAATGTCAATAGAGCCATTGGCAGTGTAGGTACATCCGTTAACAAGGTTTATTGTGAAGGTGTATGGAATTATTCCGGCCTGATCAAAGTTTAACGTGATGGGATTTTGATTATAAGGAAGTGAATTAATCGTCCACTGCAAGTTTTGAATATCGGTGCTCGGTACATTAAAGTTAGCTTGAAAGCTTGCCGTCTGACCGCATGTATCCGAGCTATTCAAAAAGATTTGAGGAACACTTAGCAATTGAAAATTCTGAGTGGTGGTATCTGAACAACCTGCAGAACTTGTTAAAACCAACGTTGCAGTGTAAGACCCACTTTGGGCATAAGTATAGCTGGTTGGTATATTATTTAGCGTTTGCCCGTCTCCAGGTAAAAAAGTTCCTTGAATGGTGGTGCCCAAAATAGGTGTTCCCGTCCAACTGCTCAAGTTATTGAAATTGACAGTTTGCCCATCGCACAAAGGCTCGGCACTAAAGTTTGCAAGTGGGAATGGATTGAAGCTAATTTGAAAGGTGTCAGAGGCTGTGCATCCATTAGTGGTAATGAGATTTACTATAAATGATTCTGTACTGCCATTGTTGGTTTGTAGGTCAAAAGTGTAGGGGTTATTAGTAGACAGCGTTTGACCATTTTGTTGCCAACTGAGTTGATCAAAGGCATCTTGTTGATCCGTTTGATATGCTGCATTGAACATTAAAGCTGAGCCGCAAATAGTATTTGGCCCGGTGTATTGAATGGTTGGATTGCCTAGGACTGTACCTGAAAGTGTTGCAGGAGGCGAACTGCAGCCATTCGTATCAATGATGGTGAGTTGGGCATTGTATGTACCAGGGTTCAATAATACCGTGAATGAATCTAGGAAACTCGTAGTATTGCCCAGAGACCACAAATATTGAGCGGCCGCTATATCTATCCAAAAAGAAAGCGTTTCGCCGTTACAAACAGGTCCATTCGTTAAAATGTTGGGAGCGTTCGGATTGGGATTTACTTGAATGGTGATGGTATCTGGCGTAATTGGACAGACGCCAGGTAAAAAACCAGAAATCGTATAAGTTCCGGCGTTGGCCAGTTGCGCCTGTTGAATTGGTAATTGAGGTCCATTTGAACTAAGGTTATTTGGACCGGTCCAGTTGTAGGTTGCGCCTGTCAAGATGTTGGTAGTTAATAGAATAGTTTCACCTACGCAAAAGCTTTGGTCATTGACGCTTATTTGGTATTGTGCAGCAGCAAAATCACTGAAATAACCATAGCGACAACCACTTGAAGAACCACCATGAACAACGCCTAAATGAAATTTAAAGTTAGGATTGTCTATTCGAGACGCTAATTGTACGCCAACAAAAGCACTCGCATCAATTTGTGCATATTTCCATGCGTTATTCGTTCCTGGAACAAAATTAAATGCTGCAGCATTAATGATTCCTGTATTTCCATTAAAGGTGAAGTCGTTTTCACCTCCGGCAGGAACGAGAATATTTAATGCAAAAAACTCATTTGTGGAGCGCACAAAAGCAACCGTATTTGAACCTGTACAAACAATTGATGGCAAAACGGCACCTCCGACTTCGCAGCCAAAACCAGTGGTATGTAAAACATGTGCAGGTAAACTCGTTTCGATCAGGACCGTAGGACTACTCAGTGTATGGACATAAGTGTCAGTTGCATTAATTGTGGCAACAACTGCTCCGTCTACAGAAATTTGCGTGTTGTTTTGAACGGCTACTACATATATTTTATCAGGGCCATTCAAATATCCTTTTAAAATAATGTACTCAGTTCCGATCACTTGATTTGGAATTAATTGATCTCCCATGAGGTCTGCACAACCACCATAGGGAGCACCACTCATTGAGTCGTCGTGGAGTGTAACTGCAATGGGAAGGTTGCTGCTAATAGTTGATCCGCTGAGGTGTTGATTGGCTAAAATAGAAACGGCTTCAGCCGAAAAAGTTTCTCCTTTTTGAAGATTAATGGTAAATGGAATATTGGCGGCATGTCCAACAATTGCTTGCTTTGGATTGATGGTGACCACAGTGTTGTTTTCAGTGGCAACGATATTGAATCCGGAGCGTGCATAGGATGCATTATTGAGAAAATTTTGTGCGGGTACAACAAAAGCAGTACCTAAAGAATTTTTACCTTTTAAAGCGAATATATCTGGATTGCAATTGCAAGTTGGCGTTACTTCATAGTAAGCCATAATGGGTGCTGTTGAGCTTATTCTAAATCCGTATGGTAAAATCGTGTTGGCAGGTTTGTTTTCTATTTGATCAATCCAAGCGGTGAGGTTAAGTGTTTGGGCATCATTGGCAAGTAAGTTAAGAACTTGATTAGGAAAAGTTGGATTTGCAGGCTGACTCACCGTAATTGTAGCTGCTTGATTTAAAGTTGCAAATCGGAAAACGATAGGGCGGTCTCCGTGACTTTGCGCAACTTCAGGGGCTACAAACCAAAATAATGTATCTAGCTGTGCTTGCGCCGAAAAAAGAAGACTTGTAAAAACAAGTAGGATACAAAATTTCATAACTGTCAAAAATGTTTCCTAAAATTAAACACTTAAATGTGTTTGTGCAATTTTTTCAAGACAATTTATGCCGTCAATAGCTGCCGAAACAATACCGCCAGCATAACCGGCTCCTTCGGCAATAGGGTAGAGGTTTTTGATTTGAAGGTGCTGAAAAGTTATTGGATCTCTGGGAATTAGTACGGGAGAAGATGTTCTGGACTCAGGCGCGTGCACAACGGCGTCGTTGGTAATAAACCCAGGCATTTTCCGATTAAAATCAATAAAAGCTTGACAGAGTCGACGATAAACGAAATCGGGGAAGATATCTTTGAGGTTCACACTTGTGAAGCCTGGTTGATATGAAGATCTCGGAAAGTGAGTTGTAAGTTGACCATTTACGAAATCTTGAAGTCCTTGGGCGGGAACTTTTTGGGTTTTTCCGGCAGCTTCCCAACACTTTTGTTCGATTTCTTTTTGAAAATTCAGGCACACAAATGGATTTTTCAAATCTGGAAAATCGGTTGGTTCAATACCCACCACAATTCCTGAATTTGCGTAGATGTTATTTCGCTTGGAAGGAGACCAACCATTAGTTACAACCTCATCGGGAGCTGTCGCACACGGCGCAATGATGCCACCTGGGCACATGCAAAAAGAATAGACGCCTCTGTTGTCAACTTGTGTAACAAGACTGTAAGAAGCCGGAGGTAAATAAGCATCGTTGTGGCGCCCGTGGTATTGCAGGCTGTCGATATAGGCCTGGGTGTGCTCTACACGAACACCAAGCGCAAAAGGCTTGGCTTTGATTTCAATGTTTTTTTGGTGCAATAATGCAAAGATATCTCTTGCGGAATGCCCGGTAGCTAAAATTACTTTTTCAACGGCAATTTTTTCTTTGTAATTGACCTGAATATGTGTAATCTTTTTTTCTTGGATAAGAAGGTCTGTTATTTTATTTTCGAAGTTGATTTGTCCACCCGAAACAATAATTTGCGCTCGGATGGCTTCGATGAGTTGAGGGAGTTTATTGGTTCCGATATGCGGATGCGCATCGACCAAGATGTCTTCTGTGGCGCCAAACTGCACCAACCATTCTAGCACTTTTTGAACGTCGCCGCGCTTTTTGGAGCGTGTGTATAATTTGCCATCCGAGTAAGTACCGGCCCCGCCCTCGCCAAAACAATAATTGGATTCAGGGTTGAGCAAGTGTTCTTTGGTAAGTTTGGCGAGGTCTCGCCTTCGCGAGCGGACGTCTTTGCCGCGCTCAAAAATGATTGGTCTAAACCCTTGTAAAATCGCTTGCAAAGCGGCAAAGAGTCCGGCGGGGCCAGCTCCAATAATGTGTACGCTTGGCGCTTCTTTTGGCAAGATGTCAAAGGAGGTGGGATGGAAACGGGGCGCAAGCGCTGTATCTATGGCCACTTCCATGCTTGCATTGATTTTGATTTGTTTTTGGCGCGCATCAATGCTGCGCTTGCGCCAACGAAAAGCGATGTTTTGGTTTTGGGCTAGTTGAAGTTCTTTGCGAATGCGCTTTTCCAAGTGAGCGTCGTCTTTGGCTTCTTCTGGAGAACATGTGAAATCAAGAACTGAAATCATCCTTCAAAAATCAATGAAAAATACCAGGCTCGGTTATAAAGTTGGTCTATAGGATTCGATACAGGGGTGAAGTCTTGAATAAAACTACTTTTGAAACCATGGCTGTACTTGAGTTCAATTCCAAACTTGAAATACGGTGCAAAAAATTCGACACCGCCTCCAATTTGACCTTGCCAATCGTTCTTTTTTATTTTCACGAAGGGGTCGTAGAAATTTTGAGATGCATCTTGCTGTGATTGCAAATCGATGCTGTATTGCATGCCAAAAAGAGAGTAGGCGGTAAAATTGTTGTAGCGCTTGGTTCGGAATTGCAACATCATTGGAAACTCGAGGTTCGTGGAATTAACGCGCTGTTGACCAGCACCGTTTAAAAACCAAATGGTGTCGAGGCTTTTGTAATTGAGCACGCGCTCCTGAAAAGAAAGCGTCGGGATAAAGCGAAAGCGAATGGTGGGCGTGCCCAATTTTACGGTGGTTAAAATACCGAGTTGCCCTCCGGGCTGGGCATCATTTTGAATAGATAAAAGTTGGTATTGGTTATATGCATTGGGTTTTGGCATGACGGTGAAGTCTGAGCTATTGACCCCAAGCATAAAACCGAAGTGAATGTAACGTTTGTCGAAATTCTTGTAGCGCTGTTGTTTTTGTTTTTGGGCAAACAAACACGGACTAAGTAAGCAGCAAACAAGCAATAATTTCATGACCTCCAAACGTCTCATTTGTCGAATTATTGTGCTTTTGTGCCGATGTAAATACTCGCAATGCCACCACTTAGGCGGATTGGTTCTTGGGTTTGATAGCCTACTTTTTGAAGTACTTCTACAAAAGCTTGGCCTTCTGGAAAGGCGGCAACACTTTCGGGAAGATAAGTGTATGCGCGCGTATCTTTGGAGATATATTTGCCAAAAAAGGGAATGAAGACATTGGCGTAAAATCCAAAGAGTTGTTTAATTGGAAAAGATTTTGGCTTAGAAAATTCTAATATGACGGCTTTTCCTTTGGGTTTGAGGACGCGCAGCATTTCCGAAAGACCTTTCTCTAGGTTTTCGTAATTGCGCACACCAAAACCAACGGTAATAGCATCAAAAAAGTTGTTTTCAAATGGCATATTTTCGGAATCGCCTAATTGCATATCAATGATTTGGTCATAGGCGCGTTTTTTCATTTTTTGTTTACCAACAGCCAACATGCCAGCTGAGATGTCCATGCCGATAATTTGAGTGGGCTTGAGTGCCAAACAAGCAATTGCAAAATCGCCGGTGCCGGTTGCTAAATCGAGCATAACTTTTGGCTGCAAAGCGCGCAATTGCTTGACCGCTCTTTTACGCCAAAGGTGATCAATGCCCAGAGACAAAAAATGATTCAGAAAGTCGTAGTTGGCCGAAATGTTATTGAACATTTGAGCGACTTCCTCTTTTTTTGATTGCCCAGAATCATAGGGTTTAACGACTTTTTCTGACATTTTATAAAAAGTGTTGTTGTGCTTCAGCACTTAATTTTTCTTTGTTGATACTTACTACACCCGGTGTTTCACAAACCAAGCCTCCAGCTAAATTGGCAAGTACGGCTATTTGTGTTGGCAACGCACCGCAAACCAAACTTAGACAGGCTGTTGCTATAACGGTGTCTCCTGCACCCGAAACGTCGGCAATGTTTCGCAAATGGGCAGGTAAATGATGTTGTTGCTGTCCATCGTAAATTTGAACGCCATGTTCAGATAAGGTCACAAAAATGTATTTGCATTCGAGTTTTTTTTGTAGGTCTTCAATGGCAAGTGCGAGCGCAGTTGGGTCGTTGACAAAATTGAAATCTATTTGCAAACCTTCTTTAAGTTCTTTGAGGTTGGGCTTGAAAAGTGTACAGCCTTTGTAGGCTAAGAAGTTTTTCTTTTTGGGATCAACCACGACTGGAATACCCAGCTTTTTGGCGCTGTCAATTAGCCATTCGATGAGTACTTCAGTAAGCACGCCTTTATTGTAGTCCTCTAAAAGTATACCGTCGATTCCAGTAGCTAAAATACCTTGAATTTGACTTTTAAAAGCTACCGTTTCAGCTGTGCTTAGGTCGTGTTGGTCTTCATTGTCAATGCGCAAAAGTTGTTTGCCATTAGAGAGCACTCTTGTTTTGATGGTAGTTTTGCGCTCCTTCGAGAAAAGCACACCGGATGTGTCTATTTGAGCTTCTTGAAGTTGCTGTTGCAAATGCTTGCCTGCAGAGTCATTACCGACGACGCTTGCTAAAATGGCATTTGCACCCAAAGCAATTAAATTAAGTGCTACATTGCCTGCCCCTCCAATGCGCTGCTCTTCCGTTTGAAGGTTAACTACCGGAACCGGTGCTTCAGGGCTCATGCGTTCTACCTGACCGTGAAGGTAGGTGTCGGTCATGACGTCTCCAACAACTAAGATGCGTTTACCATTAAAGGCGTCGAGTAGGGCTGAGGTTTGCATTATCTAAGTTGTGCTAAGGCTGTTGAAATACGTTCAACTGCTTTTTGTAAGGTTTCTTTTGAGGCAGCATAGCTGAGTCTAAAACAATTGGGGTCTCCGAAAGCAGCGCCACCCACACAGGCAACAAGGCCGACTTCTAGCAAATACATGCAGAGTTCGTCTGAATTCTGAATGGTTTGGCCCCTGTAAGATTTACCAAAATAAGACGAGCAATCGGGAAAAACATAAAACGCACCACCCGGTTGATTGACTTTTAAACCTGGAATTTTTCTGAGCCCTTCCAAAACCAAATTGCGGCGGCTTTCAAAAGCGCCGATCATGTCTTTGAGTATCGAAGGGTCGGCATCCATTGCAGAAATTGTAGCACGCTGGGTAATGGAACAGGTAGCAGAAGTAAACTGACCTTGGACTTTATCGCAGGCGGTCGCTATCGCTTTCGGCGCGCCGATGTATCCGAGGCGCCAGCCGGTCATTGCCCAGGCTTTAGAGACGCCATTTACGGTCACGACTTGGTCATAGATTTCTGGGAACTGCGCGAGGCTTTCGTGTTGGCCTATAAAGTTGATGTGTTCATAGATTTCATCGGACATCGCAATTACTTGTGGATATTTGGCCAGAACACGTGCGATGTCTTGCAATTCCGCTTTGGAATACACAGAGCCAGTAGGGTTGCAGGGTGTAGAGAACATCAGCATTTTTGTTTTTGGCGTAATTGCGGCCTCGAGATCTGCGCCTGTGATTTTAAAGTCTTTGTCGATGCCTGCAGAGATAACCACAGGAATGCCTTCTGCAACTTTGACAATTTCTAAGTAGGATACCCAGTAAGGTGCAGGAATAATGACTTCATCGCCGGGGTTGATGAGGCTCAAAACTAAATTTGCAATGCTCTGTTTGGCTCCTGTTGAAACAACAATTTGGTCTTTGCTGTAGCTCAGCTTGTTGTCTCTTAGGAATTTACGAGAAATACTATCTCTGAGGTCGTCATAACCAGGGACAGGGGTGTAGGTAGTGAAATTCTGTTCTAATGCTTCAACCGCGGCTTGCTTGATAAAGTCAGGGGTGTGGAAATCAGGTTCACCCAATGATAGCGAGATAACGTCCTTTCCTTGGGATTTGAGTTCACGGCTTTTTTTAGCCATTGCAATAGTTGCAGACTCTTCCATGGCCAGCAAGCGCTCAGATAATTGAATCATGTTTTTGGGTTTGTGCAAAGGTAGTAATTTGCAATGAATTGACTTATCTTTGCCTTATGCGAATTGATATTATCACGGTGTTGCCAGAGTTGCTGCGAAGTCCTTTTGCCGCGTCTATCATGAAACGCGCGCAAACCAAGGGTCATTTGGAATTGTATGTGCACAATCTACGCGATTTTTCAGACGATAAACACCGCAATGTAGACGACTATCAGTACGGTGGAGGAGCCGGAATGGTGATGAGCGTTGGTCCAATTTCCAAGGCAATTGAAAATCTACAAGCAGAAAGAGACTATGACGAAATCATATACATGACACCCGACGGCGCTATCTTGGATCAAAATAGTTGTAATCAGTTGTCTTTGGCAAAAAACATCATCATTTTATGTGGTCACTATAAAGGTGTTGATCAGCGCATTCGCGATTTATATATTACCAAAGAAATCTCAATTGGCTCCTACGTGTTGAGTGGGGGTGAACTCGCTGCTGCAATTGTAGTCGATGCTGTTGTTCGCCTGATTCCTGGCGTGCTCAATGACGAAACCTCGGCATTGACAGATTCGTTTCAGGATGGTTTGTTGGCTCCGCCAGTTTATACGCGACCACCAGAATTTAATGGATTAAAAGTGCCGGATGTACTTTTGGGTGGCAATCCTAAAGAAGTAGAGGCTTGGCGAGAAGAACAGGCGCTATTGCGAACCAGAGAAAGAAGACCAGACTTGTTAGGAGATTAATCCTCAATTATTTGAAGGTTTGCAAATCGAAGCAGTAGGGTTTTGGAACCATGTTGCGGGAAGAATATGGTCGCCTTTTTATCAGGACCCTGGCCATCGAGTTGTAGTACTTTTCCTTTGCCAAATTTTTCGTGCAACACATTGTGGCCAACCACAAGGCTTGCCATATTCGCTTGTTGTTGGGGATTGGCACTTTTATTTTGGCTCACTTCTTTCAAAGAGCGCAGTTGTGGACCACCACCCAGCGGTTTATTGAGCCCCCCTGTAAAACCCCGTTCAATACTACCGGATCCCATTAGTGAACGGCTATTGGCTGTTCGGGAGATGGTTTCAAACTGCAAATATTGCGGGTCAATTTCGTCGATGAATCGGGATGGTTCACACATAATAGACTGCCCCCAGGTAAAGCGGCTGGTGGCGTAAGAAAGCATGCAGCTACGCATACCTCGGGTGAGCGCTACATAAAACAAGCGGCGTTCTTCTTCGAGCTCTGGGCGCGAATTGAGGGCCATTTGAGAAGGGAATAAATTTTCTTCAAGCCCAACAATAAAAATATGATGAAACTCGAGCCCTTTGCTCGAGTGAATCGTCATGAGGCTGATATGGTTGCGGTCTTCTGGTTTTTCCTGATCGGCGTCGGTAAGTAGTGCGACATCCATCATGAAGTCAGCGAGGGTGCGGGGTGCGTCTGGCGCTGCGCCGCGCACAAATTCTTGAATACCTGCCAATAATTCTTCGATGTTCTGAAAACGCTCTACTTCTTCGGGGCCTTTGTCTTTTTCTTCGAGTAATTCTCTGAGAATTCCAGATGATTTGGCGATGCGTTCAGCAAGCGTAAAAGCGTCTGTTTTATCGAGCTCAGCGCCAAAACTAGAGATCATGGTGGTGAACTCGTAAATTTTTGCTTTGGCTGCTGCACTTACATCGGCTGGGAAACTTTGAAAGTCTGAAATAACTTCCCACATGCTGATACCATAGCGGTTGGCTGCAATAATGATGTTTTCTATTGTGGTTTTACCAATGCCGCGTTTAGGGTAGTTGATTACGCGCTTGAGCGCTTCTTCGTCGTGCGGGTTTGCGCTGAGTCTGAAGTAGGCGAGGAGATCTTTGATTTCTTTGCGCTGATAAAACGACAAGCCGCCATATATTTTGTAAGGCATATTGAGTTTTCGCAACGCCTCCTCAAATGCCCTCGATTGTTTGTTGGTGCGGTATAAAATGGCGAAATCTTGAAAACGAGCACCTTCTGCTGTTTTGCGTTCAAAAATGGCTTGGGCAATGGTGCGTCCTTCTTCGTTGTCTGTCAGGGAACGTTGGACTTTAATTTTAGAACCTTCGTTGTTGTCGGTCCATACCGTTTTTAAAATTTGATCCTTATTTTTTTTGATGATGCTATTGGCTGCTTCGACAATATTTTTGGTACTTCGGTAGTTTTGTTCGAGTTTATATAACGCAAAATCGGGGTAATCTTTTCTGAAATTGAGGATGTTCTCGATGTTTGCTCCACGAAAAGAATAGATACTTTGGGCGTCGTCTCCGACCACACAGATGTTTTGATAAGCCGCGGCTAATTTCTTAACAATGAGGTACTGTGCATAGTTGGTATCTTGGTACTCATCGACGAGGATATATTGGAATTTTTGTTGATAGTAATGCAATACATCAGGGAAGTCACGGAGTAGTACGTTGGTGAAATACAACAGATCGTCAAAATCCATGGCACCAGCCTTCAGACAACGGTTGGCGTAAGTTTGATAAATTCGACCAAGCTCTGGTCTGCGAGATTGTTTGTCTTCTAATTCTATTTCTGTGTTGGCAATATAAGCTTCCGGGGATATGAGGTTATTTTTAGCAGCCGAAATACGACCAAAAACCATACTCGGTTTATAGGTTTTGTCGTCGAGGTTGAGTTCTTTTATGATGTCTTTGATTAAGCTTTTGGAGTCTTGGGTATCGTAGATGGTGAAATTGTTAGGAAAACCAATGCGTTCAGCATTAAAGCGCAATATTTTAGAGAATACCGAGTGAAAAGTACCCATTGAGATATTTTTGGCTTCTGCAGCTCCAACGATTTGGCCAATACGCTCAGTCATTTCTTTTGCTGCTTTGTTCGTAAAAGTAAGGGCTAAAATATGAAATGGGTCTAAGCCTTGTTCTATCAAGTAGGCGATGCGGTAGGTGAGTACGCGCGTTTTGCCTGAGCCAGCGCCAGCAATGACCATAATAGGGCCATAAATGTGTTCAACGGCAACCCGCTGACTTTCGTTGAGTTCGTCTAAATAGGACATGGAAAAAAGCTGTTTTCAAAAGTACTATTTTATGTTGCATCCTTTCCAGTGAAAATGCAGTATTTTTGCACAAAATTGAAGCGTAAAAGCGAAACTTCTACTGCAAATCTGCGTAGAACCCCTTTTTGATTAACAAGCCAGCATGAGAACCAAATATATTGACCTGATCGAACAAACTTTTGATTTCCCTCAAAACGAATTCTTTCTGCGCGAGGAACGTCTATTTTTTCATGGTATCGACCTCATGCGTCTGGTCCATGAGCACGGCACGCCACTCAAGTTCCATTACTTGCCTCAAATTTCAAATAACATCCAAAGAGCAAAAGGTTGGTTCCGCGAAGCCATCATGAACCTTGGTTATCAGGGTAATTACTACTATTCTTACTGCACCAAAAGTTCTCATTTCGCATTCGTACTTGACGAAGTACTTAAAAACGATGTCCATATCGAGACCTCTTCTGCTTTTGACATTGATATTGTCAACAGCCTCCAGGCCGCAGGAAAACTCAAGCCAAAAAGTTATGTCATCTGCAATGGCTATAAACCGGCACCATATTTACAAAAAATTGCCAAGCTCATCGAGCAAGATGAATTGCGAATTGTTCCAGTTGTAGACAACATTGATGAGCTCAAACAGCTCATAGAACTCACCTCCAATGAACTCAATATCGGTGTTCGAATTGCCTCTGAAGAAGAGCCAAAGTTCGAATTTTATACCTCGCGCCTCGGCATTCGTTACCGCGAAATCGTGCCTTTTTACAAAGCCATACTCAAAGAAAACCCGAGGGTACGTGTCAAAATGCTGCATTTTTTCATCAATACAGGTATCAACGACACCGCCTATTACTGGAATGAACTTACCAAATGTTTACGGGTATACTCGGACCTAAAGAAACTTTGCCCCGAACTAGATTCTTTAAATATCGGCGGTGGTTTTCCGATTAAAAAATCTTTGGCTTTTGATTTCGACTACGCCTACATGGTGCGTGAAATTTTAACCCAAGTGAAGCGTGTTTGCCAAGACAACGACATCCCAGAACCAAATATTTTTACTGAATTCGGATCTTTTACGGTAGGAGAGAGTGGTGGGGCTATTTTCAGCGTATTGCATCAAAAGCAACAAAACGACCGCGAAAAATGGAACATGATCGATTCATCGTTTATGACTAACTTGCCAGATACATGGGCTATTAACCAGCGCTTTATCATGCTGCCGATCAACCGTTGGAACGACGATTACGAACGCGTGTTGCTAGGCGGCTTGACTTGTGACTCAGACGACTACTATAATTCTGAGCAACACTCCAATGCCATATACTTACCCAAGTTTGACAAAAATAACACGCAGTTTATCGGATTTTTCAATACGGGTGCGTATCAAGAAACTATTGGTGGATACGGTGGACTTAAGCATTGCCTTATTCCCGAGCCCAAACACATTCTCATCACCCGCGACGAAAACGGAAAAATTCAGACGGAAGTATTTAGCAATGAGCAAACTGCGCAAGATTACCTAAAAATATTAGGTTACGATAAATAACTGAGGCCTTACCTACTACTTTCTTAATTCAACCTGACAATCTTTTTCGAGTGCAAAAAGAATTCGTTGCATGGCCTTTTCTATTTGCTGTTCACTAAGGGTTTGTTGTTGGTCTTGAAGATAAAAGGCCAAGGCATATGATTTTTTGTTTTCGGGCAGGTTTTTACCTTCATACACATCAAATAACTGGACATCCTGAAGTAATTTGGTTTCTGCTTTGCGCGCACTTGAGACCAGTTCGGCATAATCTAATTGCTTATCCACCAACAAAGATAAATCACGTCGAACGGCAAAGCTTTTGGGTACCTCTATAAACTTAATCTGTTGTTTTGCAGCAAATCGGTTAAGTATGGACCAGTTGAATTGCGCATAAAATACTTCTTGTTTGAGGTCAAAAGCATTTTGAAGATTAGTTGCAATTTGGCCGTAGCTAGCTACGACCTCATTTTGAAAATGGATGTCTAGGCCAATGTGGTACAATGCACTATCATTTTGCTGTTCTGTACAAATCGTACTGATTCCAAATCTTTCGAGCAGGCCCTTTACCTCTTTTTTTAAACTAAAAAAGGTATGTGACTGTCCTTGACTATTCCAGTTTTCAGTTTGTTGTTTTCCAAATAAAACAAGGGCAAGTTCTTGGTTTTCGATGCGTGCTTGTTCGTGTGACTGATAAGACTGTCCAAACTCAAAAAGCTGTAAGTTGGCAATTTGCCTATTTTGGTTGTGTTGTAGATTTTCAAGTAAGCCAAACAATAGGGTTTGTCGCATGTGGGCTAGATCTTGACTCAACGGATTTAGAATTGTAATAGCCTTTCCGAAAGATTCATCAAGATATTGTGCGTAATGTTTCTTGGTTAGAGAATTATTGAGCGCTTCAAAATAGCCTCGACCTACAAAAAACTCAGCAACATTACTCTTCTGAGTTTCAGTATCGAGCAGATTGACTTTTCCTAAGCTAAAATTCCATTTTTCGGGTATTTCAACATTGTTTAAGCCGTAAATACGAATGATTTCTTCAATGACATCTACAGGTCTTGTGACATCTACTCTGTAGCTCGGAACGACGAGCTCCCATGTATCATTTTGAAAAGAAAGCGTCTGAAAATCGAGGTCGTCAAGAATTTGTTGGATGTCGCTGGTTGGAATGTCATTGCCAATTAGTTGTGTAATCGCATTTTTGCTGAGTTCAATTTGAACGGCTGCAGAAAGTTGACCTTCATAACTAAAGGTCGCGCTACTGACTTGTGCTGCTGTGAGTTCTTGGATAAGATTGGCACAACGCAATAATGCAAAGGTGGTTAAAGAAGGGTCAACACCGCGTTCAAATCTAAAGGAAGCATCAGTATTTAGTCCATGTTGTCGAGCTGCTTTTCGTATACGCACGGCATCAAATAATGCCGACTCAATGAGCACACGCTTCGTATTTTCTGTTACGCCGCTTTTACTTCCGCCCAGAACACCAGCAAGGCATTGAACACCTTTTGCATCGGCGATTACAAGTTCATGGCCCGCGAGTGTATAAGTTGTATGATCAAGTCCAATGAAAGTTTCATTTTTTCGAGCACATCTTACTTGCAATGGCAGTTCAATTTGATCGGCATCGAATATATGGAGTGGTGTGCCAAGTTCGCGTTGGACAAAATTACTGAGGTCAACAACATTATTGATTGGTTTATGGCCAACTGCTTTAAGTCTATTTTGCAACCATTTCGGCGAGGGTCCAACTTTGACATTATTCAAGATAAGTCCATTATATTTTTTGCAGCCCTGATTGTCTTCGATTTGAATTTGGAGCGGGCTGAGCTGATTATTGGATAGTGCTGAAACTTCTGGGAATTGAAGCTGCGCTTTTGTGTCTGCATGCAAATTATGGAATGCGCGTATGTCTCGGGCTACACCAATGTGTCCCATGGCATCGGCGCGGTTAGGCGTGAGACCAATTTCTAATTGGGTGTCGGACTCAAGCTGAAAATAAGCAGCTGCCGTTTGTCCGACAGGAGTTGACGTTGGTAAAACAAGTATGCCGTCATGACTGGTACCAAGGCCAAGTTCGTCTTCTGCACATAACATACCCTCGGAAACAACCCCTCTGATTTTAGCTTTTTTTATTTCAAAAGGCTGATCTGGTTGCGGATACAATGTACAGCCAACAGTAGCAACAATTACTTTTTGTCCGGCAGCAACGTTTGGTGCACCACAAACAATTTGTAAGGGTTCCTCTTTTCCAATGTTTACGGTAGTTACTTTTAGTTTATCGGCGTCTGGATGCTGTTCACAAGTGAGCACTTGACCAACGACAACACCTGTCAAGCCTCCAGGCACTTCTAGGTAGGTGTCTAGACCCTCTACTTCTAAACCTGTTTGGGTTAAGATGTCACTGAGTTCCTCGGGGCTGTAATTGAAGTCGAGGTATGTTTTGAGCCAGTTATATGATATTTTCATGTGGTGGAATGATATTGACTTCGCGCTCAAGGCTAACGCCAAACTGCACTTTGATCTTTTCTATTATATGAGTGGAAAGGTCAAGTATTTGTTGACCCGTGCTGCTTCCGTGATTTACTAGCACCAAGGCTTGTTTGTCGTGAACACCACAAGGCCCCATACGAAAACCCTTCAGGCCTGCTTTTTCAATAAGCCAACCCGCAGCTAACTTGACTTCGGTGTCGGATATTAAGAAATGTGCTATGTCTGGATATTGTTGTTGCAGCGCTTCAAAACGTTGTTTGCTCACGACGGGGTTTTTGAAAAAACTACCCGCATTTCCAAGTGCTTTTGGGTCGGGAAGTTTGGATTGCCTGATGGCAATTACAGCCGCTGAAATATCTTGAATGCTCGGTGTTGTGATCCCTTTTGAGAAAAGTTCTTGTTGGATGGCACCGTAGCTTGTGCGCAAATTGGCCTTTTTAGACAAACGAAAGGTGACATCTAAAATGACGTATTGATTTTTTAGCGCCCTTTTGAAAATGCTTTCTCGGTACCCAAATTGACATTTGTGGTTGTCAAAAGTGTGAATTTCACCGTTTGCGATGCAAAAAGCGTTTAAGGAATGAAAAACATCTTTGATTTCTACACCGTATGCGCCTATGTTCTGCATCGGGCTGGCGCCAACAGAGCCAGGAATCAGGGATAGGTTTTCTAGCCCGGCCCAATTATTGGCAAGGCAATGCATGACAAATTGGTGCCAGTTTTCTCCGGCTCCGACTTTGATATAAATGAATTCGTCGTCGTCGTCGCTTACCTCAATGCCGGTAATGCAATTGAGCAAGACAAGGCCGTCAAAGTTTTGGGTAAATAATACATTGCTGCCGCCACCTAATACAAGAAGGGGTTCGTTCGCATAGTGCTTTAAGTTCAATTCCAGTTCTTCGACACTCGAAAAGCGACTAAAATACTTGGCTTTGGCGTCAATTCCGAAGGTATTGTAGGGTTGAAGGCTGTAATTATGTTGCATGTGAAGCCCAAAGTTAGAAATATTGTAGAAAAATTACTGATTCTACTGCTTAAAAAACCCCGGATCATTAGGTCCGATAAGACCAAACCAATCGTAATAGGCAAGATGATGGCTTTTAATGAAGCCTAATTTTTTTCTTGGATAGTTTTCAGGGATGTAAATGCGCCCACCTTTGGTTCCCACAGGCAAATTGTCGATGCCTGGAACAGCCGTCTGAGGCGCAATACCGTCTTGAAAACAAATTGGATCAGCAAGTTTGTCGTTTGCACGTGCACCGTATTGCCAAACTTCATCAAAAAGAGCCCAATTTCTGTTTTGCGTATTGGCGCCTTCTGGAGATAAAATTAGTGCTTTTCCAAATTGCACATAGTTTTCAAGTATGTCTACCATGCCGAGCATATAGGCATAACCCATGCTGTGGCAAACAAAATGAATTTTTTGGTGCGGATGTGTTTCAAGGAATTGATGCAGTGCGGCCCCAGCAAGTTGGCCATTGGCAACGCGCTCTTGAAAACCTGGTTCATTGATTTGTTGATTCAGCACCCACTTGCTTTGTTTTCGAACCCAGCAAAATCTAGAAAAAATATAGGAGCGCAGCGCTTTTGATAAACGTTTGTGCGTGGAGGTACTTAGCGGATGATGTGCATTAAAGTAAACCGATTGGGAGTTGGGAAATCGCTTTTTGATGGTGTCGTCAAGTTGGTACCAGTAGCCAGTAGGGTCTTTAAGGTGAATTTGGTTATCGGGAAGTTCTTTGTCATATTTTGGGCCTCTGTAGCCATTGATGAAAACCAAAAGATCTTGCCCCATAGCATTCAAATTTGAAAAAAAGAAGAATAAAATAAAAAGAAGTCTATTTGCCATATTGATAGAAAATGCCACCAGCAAATGCCGTCCAATAACACGCTTTTTGTTGACAAGCTTTAAGGCCTGAATTGACCCAAGTATTGCACGTTTTAAACATATTGTAACGGCCGTGTGCAGCATAATAGGCGTCATTGCCCGTAACCACACCTGGTTTGGTGGCTTTGATATATTTGGTTTTTCCACCATGTTTGCTATGGACAAGCGTTTTTTCGATATACCGAACTAAATTGCGGTATTGTTGGTCAGTGAGCCGCAATTTAATAATGGGGCGGTCGTCTAAAAGTTGTTGATAGTATGTGGCGTGAATTGCCGATGGACCTATACCAAAAGGAACGCTAAGTGCAGTCTTAACAGTTAAATCGGACCATTGGGGTGTGTTCATGTAAAAATTTTTATCTCCCCAACCTATAGAAACTAGCTTGCTAAGGCTGTCTTTGAAAGCGGTGTTGGTTAGAGGAAACTCTGTGCGCCAATCTTTAATGTGGTTTGTGACCGGAACCACAAAATCAGAATGGACACCGGATTTCATGAGATAAATGATATTGTGGGCGTTTTTGTTGGAGCGGCCTTCAACACCAATTCGGGACAACAAAAAAGTACTAATGGCGTAGAGTAAAATAGCAGAGCCTAGGAAAGTCAAAAAATAGCCCGTCATTTTTTTAATGCGCTTAAAAAAGTTGCGGGTTTTGCGTTTTTGGTACCAATAAAGTTTGCGTTTTTTTTCTCTCATTTGTGTATAACAAAGTTAAACTTTCTGAGCAATTTGCCTAGCAAGTGTTTATTTTTGTAATCTCTAATTTAATTGACATGCGTCCTCTTTTCTTTATATTGTTTTGCGCAATAAGTGCGCGCGTTTTTGCTCAGCAATCTGATGAAGCTGCAAATGCAGCGCGCAAAATGACAGAAGTGCTTTACAATGTTGAGCGTTTCTATGTCGATGCACCCAATACCAATAAACTCTCAGAAGCCGCCATTGTTGCGTTGCTTGAAGAACTTGACCCGCATTCAACTTACATTCCTAAAGAAGACCTCAACGACGCTCAAATGACCATCAACGGCAGCTTTGTAGGTATTGGCGTGCGCTTTCAGCTCATGAAAGATACCATAAGTGTGGTTGCCACCATACCAGGCGGGCCGTCCGAGAAACTCGGCATACTGCCAGGTGATCAAATTGTACAGGTCGACGGTCTAAACGTGGCCGGAATTGGCATCAAAAACGATCAAGTCAGACAAAAACTAATGGGAGATCTCGGCACCAAAGTGAAAGTTACCGTCAATAGAAAAGGAAAACTTCTCGATTTTAATATCACCCGCGACAAAATTCCAGTATTCTCCGTCGACGCAGCCTACATGATCGACAAAGAAATTGGATACATCAAACTCAATAGTTTCTCTAAAACCACCGTTCAAGAGGTTCAAAAAGCAATGCTCGCCCTCAAAGAACAAGGCATGAAAAGTCTCATTTTTGACTTACAGGGCAACGGAGGTGGTTTGCTCGACGCGGCCCATAAATTGGCTGACGAATTTCTTAGCGGCGACAAACTCATTGTTTATTCGGAAGGTCGGGCTCAACCAAGAACTGATTTGAAAGCAGCTAAAAAAGGCTTGTTTGAAACAGGTCAACTGGTGATTCTCACAGACGAATACAGCGCCAGCGCCAGTGAAATCCTTTCGGGCGCCGTTCAAGATTGGGACCGCGGTTTGGTGGTTGGTCGTCGTACTTATGGAAAAGGCTTGGTGCAGCGTCCTATGCCGCTGAGCGACGGCTCTGAAATGCGCCTGACCATCGCACGTTATTACACCCCTACAGGTCGTCATATTCAAAAACCTTATCAGGACACCGAAACCTACAGAAAAGACCTCAATCAGCGATATTTAAACGGAGAATTCTTCCTCAAAGATTCCATCAAAATGCCTGATTCCTTAATGTACAAAACCCTCAAAACCAAACGCACTGTTTATGGGGGCGGCGGCATTATGCCAGACGTCTTTGTTCCGCTCGATACCACTCAGAATTCTGACTACTTTGCCGATCTTATCCAAGGCGGTCACGTCAATAGCTTTGCCTTCCAATATATCAATGCAAACCGAGCCGCATTGCGTGCAAAGTATCTTGATATCAACTCTTTCAAGCGCGATTTCATCTTAGATCAAGCTTATATGGACCAATTCTTTGCTTATGTCCAAAAGGAAGATCCTACCTTGCTATTCAATGCCGAGCAATATGCTATATCAGAACAATTACTCAAACTACGTATCAAAGCAGTTTTAGCCCAAGATCTTTGGGGTACCAACGAAATGTTTCAAGTATACAACGAAACCAACGAAATTTTACAAAAAGCTGTTGAGGTACTCCAAAGCAAACAATTTGCACAATTTGAACTCGATAAATAACCTATATGTCAGACGATAAAAAAATCATTTTTTCAATGGTGGGGGTTTCCAAAACAACTCCCCAAGGCAAGCAAATTATTAAAAATATTTACCTGTCCTTTTTCTATGGCGCCAAAATTGGCATCATCGGTCTTAATGGCTCGGGTAAATCCACCGTCATGAAAATCATTGCGGGCCTCGACAAAGCCTTTCAAGGAGAAGTGGTTTTCTCTCAAGGTTACTCTGTGGGTTATCTTTCGCAAGAGCCGGAGCTCGACACCAACAAAACCGTCCGTGAAATCGTTTTGGAAGGCGCTCAGGAAATTGTAGATGTGTTGGCTGAATACGAAGAAATCAACAACGCCTTTATGGATGAAGACGTCATGTCTGACCCTGATAAAATGGATAAACTCATTGCCCGTCAAGGCGAGGTTCAAGACAAGATCGATGCTTTGGATGCTTGGGAACTCGATACTAAAATTGAGCGCGCAATGGATGCACTGCGTTGCCCTCCCGATGACCAGCTCATTGGTACACTCTCAGGAGGTGAGCGCAGACGTGTGGCGCTTTGTCGTTTGCTTTTGCAAAACCCTGACGTATTGTTGCTAGACGAGCCTACCAACCACCTTGATGCTGAATCTATCGATTGGTTAGAACAACATTTACAACAGTATAAAGGAACCGTAATCGCCGTTACCCACGACCGCTATTTCCTCGACAATGTAGCTGGCTGGATCCTCGAGCTCGACCGTGGTGAAGGTATTCCTTGGAAAGGGAATTACACCTCATGGCTAGAGCAAAAAGGCAAGCGCTTACAAGAAGAAGAAAAAACGGAGTCAAAACGTCAAAAAATGTTGGCTCGCGAACTCGAGTGGGTGCGCATGAACCCAAAAGCGCGTCAAGCCAAAAGCAAAGCCCGTTTGCAGAACTATGACAAAATGCTTTCAGAAGATGCCCGTGAGAAAGAAGCAAAACTCGAGATACCAATTCCTAATGGGCCTCGTTTGGGCAGCAACGTGATCGACGCCATTCATGTTGCCAAGGCTTTCGGAGACAAGCTCTTGTATGATGACCTGAACTTCAAGTTGCCTCCGGCGGGAATTGTTGGGATCATAGGGCCCAACGGTGCGGGAAAAACCACTATTTTCAAGATGATCATGTCTGAATTGGCGCCAGAAAAAGGTGAATTCACTGTCGGTGAAACCGTCAAAATTGGCTATGTAGATCAAACGCATAAAGATATTCATCCGGATAAGACCGTTTTTGATGTTGTTTCCAATGGACTAGAATACGTTGAGGTAGGCAATCAAAAAATCAATTCCAGGGCTTATTTGTCAAAGTTTAATTTCAATGGTTCGGATCAAAATAAAAAAGTAGGCATTTTGTCCGGCGGAGAGCGCAACCGCTTGCATTTGGCCATGACGCTTAAAACGGAAGCAAATGTGCTTTTATTAGATGAACCAACCAATGATATCGATGTCAATACGCTCCGCGCATTGGAAGAAGGCATCGAAAACTTTGCGGGTTGCGCCGTTGTGATTTCTCACGACCGCTGGTTCTTGGACCGTATTTGCACACATATTTTAGCTTTTGAAGGTGATTCTCAGGTTTATTGGTTCGAGGGGTCATACTCTGAATATGAAGAAAACCGCCGCAAACGCCTTGGCGATGCCGGTCCAAAACGCATACGATACAGAAGCCTGAGTTAATGACAACTGCGCTGTTTCCAGCGTTTGTTTACACTTTGAGCCGTATCCAACTCTTGGGCTTCTTTTTGAGATTGGTTCAGGACCAAATCTTTTAGTTCTGGCTGCCCTGCATCTATCCAGGCAGTATACCAAATGCTGCTTACCATCCAAATTGCCGAGCGCATGCGGCGTTCAACCATTCCGTTTAGAGCATTATGATACGCCGCGCAAAATTTCCGAGAATATACTTTAGTCATGGTGCTACCGCGCTGCTCATAGCTATATTTCTCTTGTGGTTTGAGTTGTTTGCTGATTTCTTTTTCAAATCTAAGTACCGAGTCTAGTGCTGCGTGAGAGCTGCGCACGGCTGCCCAAATAGCTTTTTGAACGGACTCAATGTATTGGGCGGGGCCTATCCAGTAATTGAAGTCAGCAGACTGTAATTCGACGAGTCTACTTTCCCAGAGCCCATGAATGCCGTGCTGATTGGTGAGTTGACCATTGTAGTTCTCTGTGGTGTGCAGCGGCACATGCGCATCTGCAATGTAGTGACCGATTTCGGCCGCATATTTGAGAATTAGCGCTAAATTTTTTTCTTCAAAGGCTTTTTGAAGGCGGTACTTCATCTGTATAACATGCCAAGGTACAATTCCGTAAGCTTGAAGGGTGTCTTCGGAGTGGCAGTCAACGGCTTCTTGCCAGCGCTGTGGCAAGTTCCAAAATGGATCTTGGCCATTTTGGTAATAATGATCGAGGTCGATGTAATGCCGGGCTGCTTCAGCCTCAATGGCATAACGCCGTTGATCAGGTGCAACTGCTTGACTTACTAAATAGGGAAGGTGTTGAATGAATTTAGCCTGAAGTTGTGGCGGAAGCAAATAAACGGCGTATTCATTGATGCGTTGGTGCCCAGAAAAGCCCCAAGAACCAGTGCTTTTGGATTGCGTTTGAATAAAAAGACTGCCAACGAAAATCAGCAGCGCCAAAAGGGCAAGTGTTTTATAATTTGACGAGTTTTCCATCTTTAAGTATTGGAATGACCTCCGTTTGGTTTGGAGTCAGACAATACTTGATGTCTTCGTTGAGATTCAGGTTTTTGAGCCTGCGGCGATGTGAACTCGACTTGAGGTAACCAAGGTAATTGTCCTTGGCTGAAAGGTATAAATACTTGGCCGCAATTGAGGAGTCTTCGTCTGAAATATAATTACCTGTTCCGATTAAATACTGACAAATTGCTCCTGCACAGATGGTGTCTTCTAAATTGAATTTATCTTGCCAACCCGAACAAAGGCATAAAACATTTTTATCTTGTTTTTCGAGCCATTTGCAGATCGCATCTAGGTTTAGGAAAGCCCCAACCACTACGATTTCGGCATCTTTGGCTACATCTAAAGATTTGGTTCCATTCGTGGTAGTGAGTACGACATCTTGCCCTTTGAAATCTTCGCGCATGTAGGAGAAAGGAGAATTGCCGAAATCAAATCCTTCAACAATTTGCCCTTTGCGTTCTGCACCGGCTAAAAATCCTTTTTGTTTGTATGCCCAAGCTTCTTCTACGGTAGGAACAGGAATAATGGAGTTGATACCGTTGTCAAATGCAGCACAAATAGCCGATGTGGCTCGAAGTACGTCGATGACAACTACAATTTCAAATTCATCTTTGTAATACGGGTATTCTCCTGGTGTAAAACAAACTTCAACGTGTTTTCTTGTATCCATGCTGCAAAGGTACGATTTTTCAAAAGACCAATAAAAAAGGGGGCCGAAGCCCCCTTTCAAAATAGTTGTTGAATTGCTTAGAATCTCCAACCAATACGTACTGAACCATGAGCAGCACCGATGTTAGTTTCTGTTTTTGAATTCCCGGGCTGATCAATTGACATTACAGCTCCTGTTGGGTCAGTAATTTCAGTTTGTTTATTGCCGTATTGCGTATTTTGACTTGTAAGATTAAGCTCTAGTCCTAAATAGATGTTGTCGGCAACATAATAGTCAAAACCAGCTCCTAAGCCCCACATGTTTGTGGTGTAACTTCCATTTGCACTAACAATGAAACCTTCAGTATAGACCAATTCGGATGCTGGATTTCCGGGTATCTCATAAAAAACATTAGTCCAATTTTGCGCTTCTTTGCCATTGCCAAAGCCAAACATTGCCGAAAAATAAGGGGACATGCGATCCGTTCCTGGCAAATGGTATTCTGCGCCTAATTTAAAGTCAATGGCACTGCGATTGACCTCAATTGTTCCGCTTTTATCTTTGGTTTGATTGAAATAATATGTTGTTTCTTTACTCGGTAAACCTACAACGGAAGAACCATCTCCGGCAAAACCAAATTGAATTCGCGCAGTAAATTTGTCATTTATAAAATAGCGCAAGCGAAGTGATGGCGCTAAAAATGACATGCCATCCGAGCTATTTAGATTTGCGAGTCCTTCAAGAGAGAAGTGTGCGTCATCAGCTGCTGGTTTTTGAGCAAACAAAGCCCCAGTCAATGTTAATGCTCCTACAAAAATCATTAATTTTTTCATAGTTGTTTGTTTAATTGGTTTAGCCGAATATACGCAATCGTTTGCAAAGTTGTTTCAAAAATAAGATCAACAGATTATTGTTTGTGCCTTTTGATAATGTGTTAAAAGGCAATTTTTGAACTAAGCAATTATGCTTTTAAATCAGATTTAAGGCCACTCGATTTTACATCATTTTTTTTTTTTTTTTTTAATTTTTTTTTTTTTATATATAAAAAATTTTTTTTTTTTGAGATAGGCGTATTCCGAAAAGCCAAAATAGAGTAGGAACAATCTAACACTATAACTATGTTTAAAAAAATTATTTATCTGGGTATATTGGCCTTTGGTTTGTGGAGTTGCAAAACTTCCGTTCAGCCAATGTATGTCAATACATCTGAATTGGCTTCCTTGAATACTGGGATGTCGAAAACAGAGGTGAAGTCCAAATTGGGTAACTTAAGTCCTTATGACATTTTAATGTATGAACAAGGCGGTTGTGAAGTTCACCAATACAAGTATAAAACACCAGCTAAGATGACACTTCTGACCAGATTGGAAACAAAAGATGGACTATATGACGGAAATAAAAAATATGTCGATGAAGCAGATGCCTATTTGGTTTATAAAAATGGTCAGCTTGAATCCGTGCTTACCAAAGCTGGTAAAGCCGATGTTCATGCGTTGCTTGCCGACATTAATGCCACAAAAGCAATGTGCAGTGAAGCTGGACTCAAAGGTTGTACAGATCCGAGCTCACTTACTTATAATCCAAATGCGCTTATTGACGACGGAAGTTGTGCATATTGTGATTGTGGGTACATACCAAATCCAAATTACAACGCAAGCCGTCCAGACAGCGAATGCAATTCGAAATGTATTAAAATTCCAGGAACAGAGGCGCAGGCAGAAGAATGTACAAATTGTGATTTAATTGACAAATTGAGCAAGACAAACGCTAATGTCAATATCAACGTGAGTTTACCAGAAGGCAAAAATGGCACGAAAGAAACTAAAGCAACTGCAGGAGAGAAAAAAACGCCAGAGGTGAAAAAGCCTGCGGCACCAAAAACAGGAGCGCCTCAGCCAGGTAAAAAACTAGTTAAAATGAATTAATAATAAATCTACTCAAGATGAAAAATATAAATATTTTATTAGGCATGATGATCAGCTTATTAGCGATTTCATGTGGGCCAGCTAAAGTTTTAAACAACTATGCTACATCTACTGAAGAAATTTTAAAATTAGAAAAAGGTATGTCAGTTAGCGACGTAAATTCTGTATTAAAATCTGAACCAAAGGATATTTATTCCACAACGGCTGGTCAGACTAAAGTATTGGTTTACAAATACCGCCACGGCTATCAAAAAGTACCAACCAGCGCGCGCAACAATGAAAATTACCTGCGCGGTGGAACTCCGGTATACAAAGATGAAGCAAGCCTTTATGCAGTATTCGATTCAAAAACAAATGAGCTCATTTATTACATCACAGACTCAGGTCGTAAAATGGGTAAAAATGAACTCAACGAAGCTTTAAAGCTTAATTTGAAATCGATTAAATAACCAAAGCCCCTCAAGGGGCTTTTTTTAACATTTTAATTATGAAAAAAGTAATCTTTGTTTTTCTGTTTTTTGGTTTTTTAGCCAAAGCCCAGGATTTATCTTGGGGGGTTGTTTCAAATTCAGGTGTATCAAAAAACCTCACGTTAATCAATTATGATACATATAATTCTTATTCTTGTGGAAGAGCTAATATTATCAATTTAGCTCTATACTTGAATTATAAAATTTGGGGTCCTATAAATTTAAAAACAGAACTTTTCACTCAAACCGACAATCAACCATTTGTAATGCAATATAACACCAAGGATTGGTACTATAATATAAATAATGGTGATAGTTATTATAGGCCAACTTATATTGTTTACAACATGGATATCAAAAATCGGACAATCGGGTTAGCAACAATATTAAATTTTAAATTAAGCAATTTTGATTTGTATTCAGGTATTTCCTTTAATTTAATTAAAAGCACAAATTTAGAAGTAGATTATGGGTTAGATGTATATAGTAATCAACCTAGTTATTTAACGCCTGAATTTACCTCTGAAGAAATATTCTCTGCTAATACAGATTTAGCAAATTCTTATGCTGATTCAATATATTTAATTCCGAGTTTCCTTTCACCTGTCCAATTTCCTTATCAACAATTAATTTCTCCTGTTTTTGGATTTCAATACCATTTGAATGCATTTAACATCGGCTACAGACGAAGTTATGGATGCCACCAACTCACAGTCGGTTACGACATCGGACGCTACCGTTATGAATAGGAAGTAATTAAAAAAAACGAAAAGGAGGATTTGTTAATCCTCCTTTTTTGTTTGTGCATCTTTCTCCTGCTCTAACTGAAATTGATACAGTTCAAAATAGGAACCTTTTTGAGTTAAAAGTTCATCATGACTGCCAGATTCAACAATTTTACCTTTATCTAATACAATGATTTGAGTGGCATTTCGGATGGAAGAAATGCGGTGAGATACGATTATTGTTGTGCGCGCTGCCGCCCCCTTTTGAAGTTCATTGAGGATAATTTCTTCGGTTTCAGTATCTACAGCACTGAGGCAATCATCGAGAACAAGTAGCTTTGGTTTTCTCAGTAGTGCTCTGGCAATAGAGAGCCTTTGTTTTTGTCCGCCACTTAGATTGACGCCACGCTCTCCTAAAATCGTTTGAAACCCTTCTTGAAATTCTTCGATATTATGAAGAACATGTGCTTGAAGGCAAACTTCTCGGAGTTCTTCGGTTGTAATATCTGTTTGTTCTGATCCAAACTTAAGGTTGTTTTCAATGGTATCGGAAAACAAAAAAACGTCTTGAGGTACTACGGCTAATTGATGACGATAGTTTTCCAGAGAGTAGCTTTGCAACGATTGATTGGCAATCGTAATTTGACCTTCATTGACATCAAAATGCCGTGATATTAGACTGCAAATAGTCGACTTTCCGCTTCCTGTTGCGCCAATGATGGCTAAGGTTTCACCATTGCGAACCGTGAAAGATATTTGCTCAAGGACAGGTTGGTTGCTGTTTGGGTATTGAAAACTTACATTTTGAAAGGAGATACCTTTTTCAAGTGGGCAGGGCTGGGTAGAAATATCTTGAATGTCCGGTTTACGGGTTAAGAATTCATTGATGCGCTGCTGAGAAGCCGCTGCTCGTTGGATAATCGATGAAATCCAGCCCAAGCTTGCAAAGGGCCAAGTGAGGTTAGTGATGTACATAATAAACGCGACGATATCACCAACTTTCATTTTTTTCTCAAAGGTGAGTAAGCCGCCATAATAAATGGCAATCATGGAGCTCAGGCCAATTAGAAAGATAATTGTCGGGCTAAAAAAAGCATTGACAAGCACCAAACGCATACTTTGCTTTTTGTAGCGCTCAGCGGAGGCACTTACTTTTTGGGTAATTTCGTTTTCGCGTTGGTAAGCTTTAATGATACGGATACCGGCAAAGGATTCTTGGGCAAGTGTACTTAAAAAGGACTGTTCTTTTTGAACTTCAAGACTCATTCTATTCATTGTGGAGGAAACCTTGTAAATAAGAATGGACATAATGGGTAAGGGCAGTAGCACATAAAGTGTAAGACTAGGTGAAATACTAATCATTTTACCTACAATGAGCATAAAGCTGACCACCAAGTTAATGGTGTACATCATGCCTGGCCCAGCATACATCCGCACAAGTCCAACATCCTCTGAAATACGGTTCATAAGGTCGCCGGTGGCGTTTTGTTTGTAAAAGCGTTGATCTAGTGCTTGGTATTGATCGTAAATTTCTTTCTTGAGATCAAACTCGATGTAGCGAGACATCACGATGATGGTTTGACGCATCAAGAATAAGAAAAATCCTTTGAGCAGTGAAAGCCCCATGTAGATGCCGCCAAGTTCTAGAGCCAACCAAAGTACGTTCTCTGAGGTAGGGTTGTTAATTTGATATTGAAATTGATTGATGGAAGCACTAAAATAGGCAGGCATTTGAACGCCAAAATAATTACTGATTACAGTAAAAAGAATGCCGAGTAGAAAACGCCATTTGTACTTCAGAAAGTATTTATTGATGTATCGGAGGGACTTCATGGTTTTTTTCTACTTTTGCCAAGTTATTTGAGAGCGTAAAGTTACGTCAAATAAGAATTAGTGAACGAACTCATTTCAAAAACATGTCAGACCTGACTATTTCTCCGATTGTCGATTCTTCCCTGAATCCCATCCTTTCACCCATGCACGCCATGGGGCATGAACACATCCTTTTTTGTAACGATAGCGCAACCGGATTAAAAGCAATTATTGCCGTTCACAACACCGTTCTTGGGCCTGCGCTCGGTGGAACCAGAATGTGGATGTATCAAAACGAACAAGAAGCACTTACAGATGTCATGCGTTTGTCCAGAGGGATGACTTATAAAAATGCCATTTCCCAACTAAATCTTGGTGGAGGTAAGGCCGTCATCATCGGCGATTCAAAAAGCATGAAATCAGAAGCGTTATTTCGTCGTTTTGGACAATTTGTAAATACCTTAGCAGGATCTTATATTACCGCTGAGGACGTGGGTATTTCTCCGGAAGATATGGTGCACGTGAGCAAAGAAACAAAACATGTGGTTGGTTTGCCAGGCAAAAGTGGAGACCCTTCTCCAGTAACCGCTTTTGGTGTGTATATGGGCATGAAGGCAGCAGCCAAACATCAATATGGTTCAGATTCTTTGGCAGGCAAGAAAGTTGCCGTTCAAGGAATTGGTCATGTTGGCGCTTACTTAGTTGAGCATCTTGTTGCCGAAGGCGCGCAGGTGACTATTACCGACATTAACGAGGCGGCTTTGCAAGCGCTTAGCGCAAAGCATGGTGTAGCTGTGGTTGGTGTGAACGAAATCTATGACGTAGACATGGATATCTACGCTCCTTGTGCATTAGGTGCAACTGTCAACGACGACACGCTGACACGTTTAAAATGTGGTATCATTGCCGGTGCTGCCAATAATCAATTAAAAGACGAATTCAAGCACGGACAAATCCTAATGGATCGCGGCATCATTTATGCACCTGATTTTGCACTAAACGCCGGCGGTGTAATCAATTGTTTCTCTGAAGTAGAAGGCTTGTCTTTGGAGTGGGCCAAACAAAAAGCTGCAGAAATCTATACTACCATTGACAGCATTTTAACGCGTTCTAAACAAGAAGGTGTGCCTAGTTTTAAAATTGCGAACCTCATGGCCGAAGAACGCATTCAATCTAAAGGAAGCCTCAATAAATAATATGCTCAATAGAAGACATCTTCGCATCAAAGTTTTGCAAGTCCTTTACGCCTTTTTTCAAGGTCAAGAAAGCGATGCACACAAAGCAGAAAAAGAATTGTTACTTTCGGTAGAACGCATGTACGATATGTACCTGTATTTATTGCTATCCTTGCCAGAATTACAGCGCGCTGCTCAAAATAGGCAGGCAGAGCTCAAAAAGAAATTGCGGCCAAGTCCAGAAGACCTGAATCCCAACATGAAGTTCGTAGAAAACCAGCTTATTAATCAACTAGCGAAGCACACCGGACTATATAAACTTGCAGAACAACGCAAAGTCAATTGGTTGGGAGCCGAAAGCCAAGAAATGTTCAGAAAACTATTTCTGCATTTGTCGGAGACCAGCAGCTACTTTGAACACATGAACAATGGGGTGAGCGGCCCGGACGAAGACCTTTCCTTTGCGCTACAAATTTTCAAGCAAGATGTAGCAAACGCCTCACTTTTGCAGCACTTCTTTGATGAAAAATCCATCTACTGGACCGACGACCTCGATTTATGCGCCTCGATGGCCATCAAAACATTAAAAACATGGAAGTCAGGTGCGTCAATAGAAATATTGCCGCTCTACAAGCCCGACGACGACGAAAAGGATTTCATTTTGACGCTTCTGCATAAAACCATACAGTCCGATGTTGCGCACCAGGCTGATATATTAGCGCTTGCCGAAAACTGGGAACTTGACCGCATTGCTAAAATGGATATGCTCCTACTAAAGATGGGTCTGACTGAATTGCAGTTCTGTTCGAGTATTCCAACAAAAGTGACTATGAACGAATATATCGAGATTTCTAAATTTTACAGTACCCCAAAAAGCAACGTGTTTATCAATGGTATTCTAGATAAAGCGATTACAAAGCTAAGCGCTGAAAAACGCATTCAAAAAATAGGCCGCGGCTTACTCAACTAATCATATGAAAGTACTTTCGTTATTTATTTTTTCCGTACTCTTCCTTTTTGCTTGCCAAAATGAGGCGTCAATAGAGGTAGGAGCAGAGACCACCATGCACTTTAAAAGCAAAATCCACTATGCTGGCACTGTTTATAAGGGGGAGGTCATCCGGGCTGAATTTGAAGTTGAAAACACAGGTGACAACCCGTTGGTATTCGGAGAGGTGCGACCTTCTTGTACGTGTACCTTAGCAAAAAAGCCGACCAAACCGCTGATGCCAGGAAAGCGCACCAAAATTGTTGCCACTATCAATACCGATGAGCTGCATACAAAGCGCATTCACAAGGCAATTACAGTGATGACCAATACGAGGCCAAATATTACCGTATTGCAAATCAAGGGAAGAATAAAATAACTACATTTGTAGCTCAAAATTTAATAATTATGTCAGGAGGAGGAGCAAATCAGTTGGTAATGATCATCTTGATGATCGGCGTTTTTTACTTTTTTATGATTCGTCCTCAAATGAAAAAGCAAAAAGAGCTCAAAAAGTTCCGCGAAGGTCTTAAAGCAGGTGACAAAATTGTAACCATTGGTGGTATTCACGGTAAAATTCTCGAGATCTCAGAAAACACTGTTCTGATTCAATCAGAAGGCACCAAACTCCGTATAGAAAAAGCAGCAGTATCTTCTGCAATGGAAGACACGCTGCAAGCCAAATAAAAAAGGGGATGTAGCTCAGTTGGCTAGAGCGCTTGACTGGCAGTCAAGAGGTCGTGGGTTCGAATCCCATCTTCTCCACGAAATACGATGTATAAATAATAACGGCGTTGCTGTTAGGTCAGAAATCTTTACTCGTAAGAAAGAGCGTAATGTCCTTACAAAACTGCTATTGGCCTAATTTATTGAAGTATTATGACTTTAGCACCACCATATTCTTCAACCCGAATTAGATACTGCCCCGAAGACTGCCCCCTCATGTCAAACTCATTTACCTTTGCGTTGAATCGACCCGACATTACTTGTCTACCGGTAATATCATCCATAATCCATAGTTTACCGATCATGGCATCTGGAATTTTGGCATACACGAGCCCTTGACTAGGAAGGGGATAAATAATCATATTGTGGAGCAATAATTCTACCAAGCCTGATCCCGAACAGTCCACTACCGATAAATTTAAAGTAGTAATGAGCTCACATCCCCAAGCATTGGTCGATGTGTCAATGTACAAACCTGGCTGAGTAAGAATTGTATCAGCAAATGCTAAGCTGTCTCCGTCGCAAATAGTGTCATAAATGGTGCTTGTGGAATTTGAATCAACAGTCAATATGGTTATAATCGTGCTATCACAACCGAACACTGTAAGTAAGTTGTCTGTGTAAGTTCCACCCATAGTGTAAACGCTATTGCCCACCGTGAAAGACTCCCCATCACAAATGCTTACCTCCTGTGTGATCGTTCCGAGGGGTTCAAGGATCACTATGTTTGCATTGGCGGAGTTCGTGCTGCATCCCGATGTTGCTGGTGAATTGGTAACAACACAGTAATAGGTGCCTGCACTCGAAGGCGGCGTGTATGACGCATTCGTTGCACCTGATATCGGACCAGAAGCATCATACCACTGATAGTCATAAGTTGAACTCACTCCACCGCTCGCAGCCACAGAAATAGCAGTAGGTATTGCATCTAAACAAATGGATTGTGAAGCCGGCGCACTTACAATAGGATCTGCAACAACATTGATTGCAGCAATAGCAGAGCTGACTTGCGAACAGCCTACAGAACCGCTAAATGTCAGTTGACAATAGTAATAGTTGGTACCCGTAGCAGTGGTGAGGGAAGTTGGAAGCGTGTAAGTAGTACTCGAAGTACCGACAGGAGTTCCGCCCGAGGTACTGTTGGTCGTGTTGCTGTACCATTGATAAGTAGGAGTTCCACTACCGCCAGCAGAGGCAACAGTAAGTGGGTTAAGCGTACCGCCCGCACAAATATTTTGACTTTGAGGTTGGGTAGTGAAAGTAGGCCCAGGGTTGACAGTAATTGTGGCAACAGCGGAACTCACCGAACAGCCCGTAGAGGCAGGATTGATGCTTGCCACGCAGTAATAGTAAAAAGCACCAGTGTTATTGACAGGCGGGGTATATGTAGCAGCTGTTGCACCGGTAATCGCTGTTCCACCAGTAGAACTATTTGTAGTATTGCTGAACCATTGGTACGAATAGCTGGAGCTAATACCGCCGCTAGCCGTTACACTCAGCGAAGCGACCGTACTTGCGTTTTGGCAATAGCTGGCCGTTAGCGGAGCGCTTGCCGTAGGATTAGCAACAACGGTAACGGTTGCATTGGCAGAGTTGGTACTACATCCAGATGTTGTTGGAGAATTGGTAACAACACAGTAATAGGTGCCTGTACTCGAAGGCGGCGTGTATGAAGCAGTTGTTGCACCTGATATCGGACCAGAAGCATCATACCACTGATAGTCATAAGTTGAACTCACTCCACCGCTGGCAGTAACCGAGATAGGTGTAATTGTTCCACCTGTACAAATGGATTGTGAAGCCGGCGCACTTACAATAGGATCTGCAACAACATTGATTGCAGCAATAGCAGAGCTGACTTGCGAACAGCCTCCAGAGCCGCTAAATGTCAGTTGACAATAGTAATAGTTGGTACCTGTAGCAGTGGTGAGGGAAGTTGGAAGCGCGTAAGTAGTACTCGAAGTACCGACAGGAGTGCCGCCCGAGATACTGTTGGTCGTGTTGCTGTACCATTGATAAGTAGGAGTTCCACTACCGCCAGCAGAGGCAACAGTAAGTGGGTTAAGCGTACCGCCCGCACAAATATTTTGACTTTGAGGTTGGGTAGTGAAAGTAGGCCCAGGGTTGACAGTAATTGTGGCAACAGCGGAACTCACCGAACAGCCCGTAGAGGCAGGATTGATGCTTGCCACGCAGTAATAGTAAAAAGCACCAGTGTTATTGACAGGCGGGGTATATGTAGCAGCTGTTGCACCGGTAATCGCTGTTCCACCAGTAGAGCTATTTGTAGTATTGCTGAACCATTGGTACGAATAGCTGGAGCTAATACCGCCGCTAGCTGAAACCGAGATAGGTGTAATTGTTCCACCTGTACAAATGGATTGTGAAGCCGGCGCACTCACAATAGGATCTGCAACAACGTTGATTGCAGCAATAGCAGAGCTGACTTGCGAACAGCCTCCAGAGCCGCTAAATGTCAGTTGACAATAGTAATAGTTGGTACCTGTAGCAGTGGTGAGGGAAGTTGGAAGCGCGTAAGTAGTACTCGAAGTACCGACAGGAGTGCCGCCCGAGATACTGTTGGTCGTGTTGCTGTACCATTGATAAGTAGGAGTTCCACTACCGCCAGCAGAGGCAACAGTAAGTGGGTTAAGCGTACCGCCCGCACAAATATTTTGACTTTGAGGTTGGGTAGTGAAAGTAGGCCCAGGGTTGACAGTAATTGTGGCAACAGCGGAACTCACCGAACAGCCCGTAGAGGCAGGATTGATGCTTGCCACGCAGTAATAGTAAAAAGCACCAGTGTTATTGACAGGCGGGGTATATGTAGCAGCTGTTGCACCGGTAATCGCTGTTCCACCAGTAGAACTATTTGTAGTATTGCTGAACCATTGGTACGAATAGCTGGAGCTAATACCGCCGCTAGCCGTTACACTCAGCGAAGCGACCGTACTTGCGTTTTGGCAATAGCTGGCCGTTAGCGGAGCGCTTGCCGTAGGATTAGCAACAACGGTAACGGTTGCATTGGCAGAGTTGGTACTACATCCAGATGTTGTTGGAGAATTGGTAACAACACAGTAATAGGTGCCTGTACTCGAAGGCGGCGTGTATGAAGCAGTTGTTGCACCTGATATCGGACCAGAAGCATCATACCACTGATAGTCATAAGTTGAACTCACTCCACCGCTGGCAGTAACCGAGATAGGTGTAATTGTTCCACCTGTACAAATGGATTGTGAAGCCGGCGCACTTACAATAGGATCTGCAACAACATTGATTGCAGCAATAGCAGAGCTGACTTGCGAACAGCCTCCAGAGCCGCTAAATGTCAGTTGACAATAGTAATAGTTGGTACCTGTAGCAGTGGTGAGGGAAGTTGGAAGCGCGTAAGTAGTACTCGAAGTACCGACAGGAGTGCCGCCCGAGATACTGTTGGTCGTGTTGCTGTACCATTGATAAGTAGGAGTTCCACTACCGCCAGCAGAGGCAACAGTAAGTGGGTTAAGCGTACCGCCCGCACAAATATTTTGACTTTGAGGTTGGGTAGTGAAAGTAGGCCCAGGGTTGACAGTAATTGTGGCAACAGCGGAACTCACCGAACAGCCCGTAGAGGCAGGATTGATGCTTGCCACGCAGTAATAGTAAAAAGCACCAGTGTTATTGACAGGCGGGGTATATGTAGCAGCTGTTGCACCGGTAATCGCTGTTCCACCAGTAGAACTATTTGTAGTATTGCTGAACCATTGGTACGAATAGCTGGAGCTAATACCGCCGCTAGCCGTTGCACTCAGCGAAGCGACCGTACTTGCATTTTGGCAATAGCTAGCAGTAAGAGGCGCGCTTATGGTTGGGTTTGAAACAACTGTAACGGTTGTACTTTCAGAATCGTTTCCACCCTGATTGGAAACGTTTAATGTAATTGTATATGTACCAGGTGAATTATAGCAGACGGAGGCTGAGGAAGTGCCTTGGCCACTCAGTGTTCCTCCGCTTGCGGTCCATTGCCAACTGGTTGGATTGTTCGTTGATAAATCGTTTAAAGTGATGCAAGCACCCTCACATATTGAGTTTGCATTGAGGTTAAAAGCAGCGTTCGGTGCTGAAGGCGGAGGGGGAGTGATGCTGATTGGAAAACACGAAAACTCCGAGGCATTTTGACCAACGACCTGCAAAACGGCTAGAGATTGGGTAATGGGGTTTGGCGCTGTATAAGTCCAAGTACCATTTGAAGAAGCAGTTACACTACCTATATATTGATAACCCTGACATGAAAATGCCTGATTGAAATAGTATAATTCAACGCGAGCACCCGCAGTCGCGTTTCCTGTGACGGTATATGGTAAGGTAGCAGAAATAACCGTAGGCGGTTGAACGTTTCCATTTGCCGAACCCGAATTATCGATTACTTCATTAGCGGTGTTTCCCCAGAATTGATTTCGACTCCATTCATTGTTTTGCCCTGAATTTAATATTGCTTTTTGGCAATAACCAATTTTATTGGCATAAGCATTCTGCGTCGAACTTCCAACAAGTGCGGTGTTGGCATCTAAACGAATACCTGTGGCAAGATTAGCCGAGGCAATAGGAATCCCACCTGCTTGACATCCGATGTAATTGCCTTGAATAGTCGCTCCTGAGGTTTCAATGCGAATACCGGTTGCATTGGATCCTCCTGAGATAAAATTGCCGTGGATTAATGAATCACCTCCAATTACCGCAGTGGTTCCCATCATATGTATAGCGGGTTCATTTGACGTTGATAACGTGGTAATTCCGTTCGTATTAATTTTATTGCCGCGAATAGTAGTTGTACCAGTGCTGCCAGAGGTTACTTCAATGGCTCGACGATTACTCGCTGCCACCACCACATTACCTTCACCGAGCGTTGCGTCTCCGCCAATTTGGCAGTTGTTGCATTGATTGAATTGAATAGATGAACTTGTAAAATGCGACAATCCCGAAACCATTGAAGTATTTGTACCAATGTAGTTCCCTTGAATAGTGACATAATCGCAATTATTATTCAATTCAATACCTTGATCTTTTGAGCAATTATAAATTTGGTTATTGAGAATTTGTGTATTATCCACGTAACGAAACATAATGCCCCTTCCGTGGTAATTAGAGATGACATTAGATACTATTTTAGCGTTATTGTAGTTGTTTGCCCATCCGCCTATCTCTATGACTTGATCGACATTGTAGGTATTTATTCCGTTTCCTTGTAGGGTATTGTTTTGTATCACAATTCCGCCATAATTGTTACCGCTGTTCGATTCTATATATATCGTGTGTTGACCACGGCAATTGTTGATTACATTATTATATACCGAATCTCTATTCGCAGATGTTCCATTGGAATTAATAATTTCAATGAATTTTGAAAAACTACTGTTTAAGGTGTTGTTTCGAATCGAAAATATCGCCGTGTGGTTGGTATACGATGATATGACATGTTCACCTTTATTCATGCCGCACGGTGTAGGTGAACAAATAGAGCTATCTCCATAACCTACATGATTAAACGTGTTATTGTATATAGAAATTTTCCCTGAAGTCCCTCCGTTTGCAGAACTATTAAATTCTATCACTTTGCGCGCAACATTGCTGATGGTGCAATTTGATAATTGAACCAAACTACCGCTGTTGACCTCAAAGGCGCGCTGAGAATCACCGTTATTGTACCAGAAATTTTCAACTGTGCATAAATTCACTTTGACATTTGTTCCACCTTGAACTCTGACTAAATTCTTATCCTGTAAGTAAGCTCGGCATTGAGTCACCAATAAATTACTTCCTCCATTCACACGAATCGAGGCATCGCCGTTCCCGTTGAAATTATTTGTGAATGCAAGACCTTTAATTTGATTATTGTTTCCGCTTTGTATTTGGATGCAATCATCAATGCCTTGCCAAACCAACGTCACCATTGAATTTGGATAAGAGAATCCAGGTGCAGTTGTACCATCCACCGTTGTATTCCCATGAGTAAGGGAAGGTAGATCTGACAAAAGGGTAATAAAACTGTTCGCTGAAATCGTAAAATTGATTACTGGAGTAGTTCCACTGGCACAAGCATTAGCTGTTAGAATAGCTTGTCGAAAAGAACCGGGCCCAGAATCTGCGGTGGTGCTCACGGTAACTGTACATTGTCCGAAATAAAAAAAAGCATTCAGAATAAAAAGAAAGGTGGTTATTTTGGTGCACATGGTTTAGAAATATTCGTTTTCAAAAAATCTTGTACAATTAACAAAAAAAAATCAAAAAACAATTAAAATTTCAATGAAATTTTTTCGTGTTGAATGTATCTTAAATCAATATTCCTATCCGAAAAAAAAAAATATCTCAATTATGATTTGAATAAATGAAAAGTACTGCAATCGCATGGCTTTTTTTATTTTCGTATTATGCAACTTTCCAAACTCAACGACGATAGTTCTTGGATGTTTCATTTCGATGAGCTCCGTGTAATCGTCGATCCCTGGTTTAGTGCCTCACAGGTCGATTTTCATCCACTTTTTAGTAGGCAGTTTCACAAAGGCCCGCAGCCAAATATTGAAACCATTCAACAACCCAATTACATTTTTATATCGCATCCGTTTACCGATCATTGCAATAAAGAAACCCTTTTACAATTTGATAAAAATATTCCTTTGATTGCGTTGCCGAGCATCTTGACGAAAATTACAAAATGGAATCATTTTCGGAAGTTAATGACATTAGAAGAAGCTCCGTTTGCTATACAAGTTTTACAAACTAAAAACGCGCTGGTACACAAAGCATATTTGATAGAAAGCGTACAAGAGAAGATTGTCTATGCACCACACGGAGCTGTGCTCAAGAAAAATGTGGATCTTCAAGTTGATGCCGTGATTTCTACTACGCTTCAGTATCAATTGCCGTTTTATTTGGGAGGTACCATTAACCTCGGATTCAGCCGAGCGCTGCAACTAAAAGAGCAACTTAGCGCTAAGGTTTTAATCGATACGCATAGTGAAGATAAAATAGGACAGGGCTTGGTGTCTTTCTTTTCGAAAAGAAAGTTTAGTTTGGAGCCAGGTGTTGTGTATTTGAAAATTGGGGAAATATTTGACTTGGAGCCAAACTAATTTATGGCTTGAGTACCAACAAGCTGCCATCGGCCATTGTTACATAGAGCTTTCCCTGATTGTATGCCATACTGAGGGCATTTTCCCTAGAAATTTGCTTCCAGGTTTTACCATCGTCTTTACTCACATCTATTCCGTTAGTGCCACAAGCGTAATAGCACTTGTTTGCATAAAGAACACATGATCGGTAACCTGTGGGGCCTTTTTTGGGTGCACTCCAAGTTTTACCGCCGTCCTTTGAGTAAAAACAAGTGTTCTTTTTGTTTTGAGGCTCGAGGTAAGAGCCGCCAACAGTCATAATTTCTTTTTCGGTTTTGACCGCCATTGCGTAAGGTCCGCAAGTTGGGCAAGAAGGATAGGGTAGTGCACTTTCTGACCAAGTCACGCCTTGATCAGTAGAATGGAAAAACCTTGAAGTGAGGCCTCCCGAAACAAAATAGAATTGCCCGTTCATAATTTGGTTGGTTTGGCCGCTAGCCGCGTAGGCTGCTTCGCCATTGTTTGCAGTTAGTTGACCTGGCGTGGGTTCCCAATTTAGGCCGTTATCGAAGGAGCGAAAGGTACTGAATTTGCCATTGATCGGGTCTCCGAGTAGGAATACATTATTACCTTCAGCACATATTCCATCCAAAAAGAGTGGCGCCTTTCTTTCAAAAAGATAAACGACAGAATCCACTTTAAAATTTTTATTCAACAACAAAATACAGCTAGAATCATGACTTTGCATGGCGATATAGCCAGTTGCAGTTATACAGAGGTCTCTAATTTCTTTGAATTGATCATTTAATTTATAGCGTTCTACATCCGTTTGCTTTGGGCCGTATACACGCAGTGCCGCTTCGCTAGAACCGCTAAGGAAAAGTCCATTGGGTAGAGGTATGAGCGCGCGTTGGTTTTCGGAATTTGTGAATTTGTAACTCCAAAGCTGGAATTGCGCACTTGAATTAAAGGCCAAACATAAACCTAAAAGTAATTTATACATCCTAGCGAAATTTTTGCTCGAATTTGCGCTGTAGCGTTTGGCTTGTTTGAGCCCAATGAGCTGGTTTTTGGTGCTTCCAGCGCTTGTGAGACCAAAGCCAACGCGCAGGATTTTTAAGAATTTGCGCTTCCAGTTTTTGTAAATGAAGCCGCGTTAGTTCTTGGTAAGGTAAAGTCAGTGAGTATTCAACCAATATTTCAAGTTGAACACTGTAATAACCTCTTTTATAATTAGATATATCTGCAAAAACTACAATACAATCATATAAATTAGCCATGTATTCTGGCCCAAAAATGACCCCGCTTTCCTTACCAAGAAAAGGCAGCCATAGGCAATTTTCCGAAGAACTTGGTGCTTGATCAGCCAACACCAAAACTTTAGCATTTTTGTTTGCAAATGCAGTTTGGTAATTATTGGCATTTACCACTTTTAAGCCAAAGCGCTCGCGGCGTTGCGTTAGTTTGTTATTCCAAAAAGGATGGCTAAGCGGCATTCCGATTCCATAATTGTCTTGTTTGAACCAAAGCGCTTGGCTCGTGATGAGCCATTCCCAGTTGTTGTAGTGGCCAGCAACCAATAAAACAGGTTTGTTCAATGTATCGATTTGTTCTAAAATTTCAGGGTTTTCCAATTGAAAGCGAGCGGCTAGTTCTTTCTCGGAAATAGTCAGGTTTTTAATGGATTCAACGAGGAGGTCAGTGAAAAAACGGTAAAAATTATTGCGGATTTGCTTTCTTTCTTTGCTTGTTTTCTCTGGAAAGGCGAGAAGTAAGTTGTGGTCTATTACTTTTTTTCGATAAGGTAGAATGGTGCAAAACAATAGGTGTAAAAAATGTGCAAATCCATATAAGATCCAAAGTGGAAGATAGGACAGTGGTAAAACCAAGCCGTAATAGAGCAAAGCTCCGCTCAGAAATTGTATTTTTCTTGCCACCATTTTTTGATTTGTTGCGCAATTTCTTGTTCTTTGGAGCTGCTGCCCGGTACAAAAAAAGACGTGCCTTTGATTGGTTCGGGTAAAAATTCTTGGTCGTAGAAATTGCCCGGATAGTCGTGGCTGTAGTGATAACCTTCGCCATACCCGAGTTCTTTCATGAGCTTTGTAGGTGAATTTCGCAAGGCAACAGGCACAGGTAAATCGCCGGTTTTTTGAACGAGTTGTTGTGCCTGATTAATGGCCATGTAGGCAGCGTTTCCTTTTGGAGAACTTGCAAGGTAGATTGCACATTCGCTTAGAATGATTCTGGATTCTGGCCAACCTACGTTTTTCACTGCTTCAAAGCAGGTGTTGGCCATCAGCAATGCATTTGGGTTGGCCAAGCCTATATCTTCTGCGGCCAAGATGAGCAGTCTTCTGGCAATAAATTTGGGATCTTCGCCGCCTTCTACCATTCTGGCCAACCAATATATTGCTGCATTGGGGTCTGAGCCCCGAACTGACTTGATAAACGCCGAAATGATGTCGTAGTGTTGTTCGCCGTCTTTGTCGTGGCGCGCCAAACTTTGTTGGGCATTTTGCATGACGATGTCGTCGGTAATGTCAATTTGTAGTTGTTCTTGAAAAGTACCGACAATGATTTCAAATACATTGAGCAATTTTCGGGCATCACCTCCAGAGATACGCAAAAGTGCGTTTGTTTCTTTGAGCGTGATTTTTTTTCGCCGTAAAATGGGATCCTCTTGAAGCGCACGATCCAATAATTGCAGTAAATCAGTTTGGCTATGTGGTTCAAGTGTGTAGACCTGACAGCGTGATAACAAAGCTGAAATCACTTCAAAGGAAGGATTTTCAGTGGTGGCACCAATCAGAGTAATGATGCCTTTTTCTACCGCTCCGAGCAAAGAATCTTGTTGGGCTTTGGAAAAACGGTGTATTTCGTCAATGAATAAAATATTCCCTTTTGGCGTGAACATGCCGCCGTGCTCTACTTTTGCAATGACATCTCTTACATCTTTGACCCCGCTTGATATGGCCGAAAGTGTATGTATCGGTCGCTGCAGGTGACTTGCAATGAGTTGCGCCAAAGTGGTTTTACCAACGCCAGGTGGGCCCCAAAAGATCATGGATGGAATAACGCCGGCGTCTAGGGCCCTTCTTAGAGAAGCATTTGGCGCCAAAAGGTGCTGCTGACCAATGTAGTGGTCAAGGATTTTGGGGCGCATGCGTTCGGCGAGCGGGGCGTTCATTAACCAAAGATAAGCAAAGTAATTTTAGTATCTTCGTGGCAAAACAGCCAGAATGAACGTCTATCTTGACAACGCTGCCACCACGCCGGTGGCTCCTGAGGTAGTTGAAGCCATGATCCCAGTGCTTTATGAGCACTTTGGCAACCCTTCCTCTACACATGCTTTTGGGCGTCAAGCAAAAGCCTTAATCGAAAATTCCAGACGCCAAATTGCCCAACACTTCAACTGTGCGCCATCTGAAATCATATTTACTTCTGGCGGTACAGAAGCGGATAACATGGCCTTGCACGCTGCAGTAACGCAACTAGGAGTAAAGCGCATTATTACTTCAGCAATAGAACACCATGCCGTTGGGCATACAGCTGAGGCGCTTCAACATCACCAAAATATAGAAGTGATCAACCTTAGGCTCGATGCAAAAGGGAATATCAACCTAGAAGAATTGCGTGCGCTATTGCAAGATGCCACGCCCACAATGGTGTCATTAATGCACGCCAATAACGAAATTGCCACACTTTTACCCCTTGCCGAGGTTACCCAAATATGTCGAAACTACGGTGCTTATTTCCATTCAGATACTGTCCAGACAATTGGGCATTACACTTTTGACTTAGCGACCCTCGACATCGATTTTATTACTTGTGCGGCACATAAATTTCATGGCCCAAAAGGCATAGGCTTTTTGTATGTCAATAAAAAAACGCGCGTCAACCCACTTATTCACGGCGGATCACAGGAGCGCGGTTTGCGTGGCGGTACCGAAAATATTGCAGGCATTGTAGGCTTAGCAAAAGCAATGGAGTTGGCTTACACCAATCTTGAAGCCCACCAACTACACGTTTGGGGTTTGAAAAACTACATGATGGAGCGCCTTCAGGTTATTTTTCCAGAGGTTGCTTTTCATGGAGAAACCAGTTACGAAAAAGCCTTGTACACCGTTCTCAATGTAAGTTTACCCGCAACCGCTAAAGCCGGGCTTTTATTGTTTACACTCGATTTGAAGGGCGTTGCAGTTAGCGGTGGCTCGGCTTGCACCTCAGGGGCTGCAAAAGGGTCCCATGTACTTGAGGGAATTGCTGCCGACATGTCCAGACCCAATGCGCGTTTTTCTTTTTCGCGCTATACGACCAAGGCAGAAATCGATTATGCACTCCAACAACTCGAGGAAGTGTATCAAAAGAATTTGTAACTTCAAAAAAAATGCGGACGCAACCCAAAGTTTTATTTATTTCTAGTTGGTACCCAAATCTTTTGAGACCCACAGAAGGTAATTTTGTCGAACAGCATATTCAGACTGCTCAAGAAATTGCCCAAGTTGCGCTTGTTCATGTTGTGTTGAGTTCTTCCCACAAAACGCTTACCCACGAGCGCAAGCAAACGCCTTTTGAAACGCATTTAATCTATTTGCCCAAGAATAACGTGCCATTTTTAGGTGTATTGATCAATTATTTTCAAGTGCTTTTAACATATTGGAAATTTGTTTCAAAAACGGAACTCGGCAAGCCCGACCTTATTCATGCAAATATTTTATATCCTATTGGCTTGGTTGGAATTTTGCTCAAATGGCGTTGGCGAATTCCACTTGTTTTTTCCGAACATTGGACCTGTTATCACCCTTACGCTGATCCGCAACCGCCGCTTCTTGTTAAAACAGCGCTGCGTTGGATTGCTAAACGCGCTGATCTGCTATTACCTGTCTCACTGGATCTTGCTGTTGCCATGCAGCAATTCGGTATGCGAACACCAATGAAAGTGGTGCCAAACGTTGTTGACCCGTCAATCTTCAAGTTAATAGAGAAGCGGGCCCATCGGGTATATCGCTTTGTGCATGTGTCCTCTTTGGATGTCAAACAAAAGAATTTTCATTTGTTGGTACGCGCATTTTACGCGCTCAAAAAAGAACAAGATAACATCGAATTGCACGTGGTTTCGGATGGGAATGAAAAAGCCTATACCCAATTGCTTAAAGATTTTGATTTTGCCAGTTCCATACATTTTCATGGCAAACAAAACCCAGAAGGCGTGGCAGCTATTTTGCAATTTGCCGACGCCTTTGTGTTAAGCAGCCGTTACGAAAACCTGCCTTGCGTGCTCATAGAGTCATTAGCATGTGGTACGCCGGTAATTACGACACAAGTAGGAGGGGTAGCTGAAATTGTTCATTCCCACAATGGTTTGCTCGTGCCATCAGAGGATTTAAATGCCTTGTCCAACGCCATGAAACAAATTCAAAGTATCTCTTTTGACGGTGCAAATCTACATCGTGAAACATTGCTTAAGTTTGGTCCCGATACCGTTTCAGGCCTGTTTTTAGAAGCTTATCAAATGCTACTCAAAACTGATGTGGCGTAGTATTTTCAGCAACTTTGGTGTGCGGGTTTTTGCCTCGATACTCAATTTGGGTTTGGTGATTCTTTTTTCACAGGTTGGCGGTCTTATCGGCAAAGGAGAACAGAGCTTATTGCTTACTACTATTGCCATTCTCACCATTTTTGATGCATTAATTGGCGGTGCAGCATTGGTTAATTTTTCGACTCGTTTTGCTTGGTCTATTTTACTACGGACCTCTTACGTTTGGATTTTTGCCTTGACACTTATTGCCGGCCTATTGTTATTTATATTGGAGGTGTTTTCTCCTATTTATTTGTTGAATGTTTTGATTTTAAGCGTATTGAGCGCAATAGTTGCTGTGCATTCCTCATTGTTATTAGGCCAGAAACGCTTTGTTGCCTATAATTTGATCCAAATTAGCATTCCACTCTTAACTTTCTTTACTTGTCTTTTTCAATATTATTTTGACGGAAAACTCAATTACGAATTGGCCTTGTATTTTGCATATGGTTCCGCTTTTTTAATCAGTAGTTATTTTGTGTGGTTTTATTTGCCAAAAGCGCAAACTGCCCCTCATGCGTTTGGATTTTTATTGCGGCAAATGCTTGCATACGGTACTTACAACCAAATGGCTCACGTCTTTCAATTGTTGAGTTTCCGGGCTTCATTTTATTTTCTTGAATATTATCACGGCAAAAGCACTGTTGGTTTGTTTTCAAACGCCAGCTCCTTAACAGAGTCTGTGTGGCTCGTTGCCACCAGTATTTCTTTATGGCAGTACGCCGTCATTGCCAATTCCGATGACAGCAAGTATAATATACAATTAACCGAAAAACTCACACGATTTGGTATGACCACAGCCTTTTTAGCTTGTTTGTCTTTGGCTATCTTACCAGGTTCCTTTTACGGCTTTCTTTTTGGTCCCGATTTTGCAGCATTGCAACCGATCATGTGGTTGTTAGCGCCTGGGGTTTGGCTTTTCTCTTATGCCCTAATTGTGGGGCACTATTTTTCAGGACATGGGCGCTATCAGGTAAATGCGCTTGCCTCTGGTATTGGTCTAATTGTCAGTTTGATCGGTTCATTCTTGTTGATTCCAACCTATCAAACCCAAGGCGCCGCCGTTGCAGCGAGTTTATCATATATGGTGACAAGTGCCATCGTTTTTTGGTTTTTCAAGAAAGAAGGGGGGCAATTTACCTTATTTCTTCAAATCGAGGAGATCAAATCATTTCAAACTCAAGTGCTACAGCGCTTACGTTCTATGAGGTTATGAATAAAATTATCAAGTTAATTAAAGCACTTTACTTGTTGCTTAAAAGACCCGCCCTTTTGAATTTAATTTTAAAAGAAGATGCGGTCTATAAGGAGAAATTTGAGCGCAATTACAAGCAAATAAAGCTTCAAGAGATTTCAGTGTTGGATTGGCCCGAAGCACAAAAAATCAAGATTGTTCCTTATGCTTTTTTATCGGGTTCATCTTTGCCCACAGACTTTGCACTTTTACAGTTGTTGTGCCGCAGATTTCAGGTCGAAAACTATTTTGAAATTGGAACTTGGCGAGGAGAAAGTATAGCGAATGTGGCGCCTTTTGTTAAACAGGCCTATACACTCAACTTGCCAGATGAGTCCCTCCGTCATATGGGGCAAACAGAAGCATATATTGCTTCGCATCGGTTTTTTTCCGAGCATCTTTCGAACGTAACCCATTTATTTGGTGATTCTGCCACTTTTGATTGGCAACCATACGTGAGGAAAATGGATCTCATTTTTATCGACGGAGACCACAGTACAGAGGCGGTAGAAAGAGATACCCGCAACACCTTGCGGTTGCAAAAAAATCAAGAATCCATCATTGTATGGCACGACGCCAAATCCGATACAGAGTATCCACGCTACGAAGTTTTGCTCGGTATTTATAATGGACTTCCTAAGACCATGCATCAGCATGTGTACCTGGTAAAAAATTCGCTTTGTGCTGTTTTTTTACCGCAACAACCAAATGGTGATTTTATTGAAATTAATGCGCTTCCGACGAAGTCTTTTGAGCTTACCATCAAGCAAATAAATATAGCGTCTTAACCAAAAGATTCAATCTGAAAAGCTTCAAGCCAAAACAAATAACAAGCATAACGAAAGGCAAAATTTTGGCCTGAACTTCGTTCGGGGTTCTTAAAAATATCTAATAGATCCTTTTGTAGTTTGTCCTTATCAATGAGTTCGCTCTTATCAAGGTGCGCTTTTTCTTTTATCGTATTGATCCAGAATTCAGCGCTCTGCATCAGCCATTGGCTTTCAGGTACTGAAAAGCCCTTTTTGTCTTTGCGCCAAGAGATCGCTTTTGGTAGTTGGTTATCAAGTGCATTGCGCAATGCAAATTTTGACCATCCATTTTGAATGAGGTCCTTGGAAGGCAATGATCGTGCGATGCGTATCAATGCTTCATCGTCGGCAAATGGCGTTCGAGATTCAATGCTATACTGCATTGCGCAGCGGTCTTCCCAACGCAAGAGTCCTTTTAATTGATAACCCCTACAAAAATCGGCAAGATGCCCTTGTAGCGTTTGCTGGCGCTGGCGTTTCGTTTTTGATTTGTTTGTCAGGTATTGCCAAGTTTCATTTTTTTGCTTTTTCTCAATGCGGTTATGGACACTTGACGGAAGGTAGCTAATGACATCTTTGAGCCATTCTTTGAAAATATATTTTTTAGAAGTAGGTGAGTTGTTGAGCGCAGACCACTCTTTGTGGAATAACCACCATTTACCTGTCCAAAAAAGTTCTTTGAAAAAAGTAGGATAAAACACTTGGTAGCCTGCAAAAAGCTCATCTCCACCTTGGCCATCAATTAGGATTTTTATGTTGTTCGAAGCAGCACATTTCATAACACTGCTTTGCGCAAAAGTACTGGTACTTAAAAGCGGGATGTCCTGGTGATAAATGATTTCTTGAACAGATTCAGTAAGTTGTAGGCTGTCGAGTTCCGAAATGTGCCAATGGGCAGCTGTAGCTTTGACCATTTGTTCAGCCCAGCTGCGTTCGTCTTGTTCGGATTGGTGTGTGGCAGTATAAGCGTGCAAACCATGTTGCAAGGAGCCAATCTGGCGTTCATTTTTGATTTCATTTGCCAAATGCAAAATACTGCTGGAATCTAGTCCGCCAGATAGGCAAAAGCCGATGGGTACATCGGCTCTCAAGCGCAATGAAACTGCATTTTTTAAAGCAAAAGCCAATTCTTGCTTGGCAATTTGAGGAGAGGTTGCTGCGTAATCTTCGTAGCAATAAATTGATTTTTGTTGCAGATCGGTACGGTAACAAAGCGCGTGGCCAGGCAAGAGTTCGTAAATACCTTTGAAGAATCCTTCTTGCTTCGTTTCTATGAGTCCGTGAGCAAAAAAAGTGTGTAAGGCTTCTTTATTTGCAATTCTTGCTTGGTTTGGTACTTCGAGTAAGGCTTTTATTTCGGACGCAAAAGCAAAATACGCGTCAGAATCGCTGTAATAAAATGGCTTGACACCGTAGCGGTCTCTGGCGCAAAACAACAAATTTTCTTGTGTGTCATAAATTGCAAACGCCCACATGCCATTCAATTCTTTTAGGAATGCTGCGCCCCAATGATGATAGGCTTGTAGTAATACTTCTGCATCCGACGCACTTTTGAATTGCGCTCCACATTGTTCTAATCTGATTTTTAACTCGAGATAATTATAGATTTCACCATTGAAAGTGAGCCAGTAGCGGTCTTCAATTTGCATTGGTTGGGCTGCTGCCGCGCTCAAATCAATGATGGAGAGCCGCCGATGTGCGATGCCAAAATGTTGGTCTTCAAACCATTTGAGGCCAGTGCCGTCGGGGCCCCTGTGGGCCAATTTTTCATTCATATTGGCCAAGATCGTTTGCGCTATGACCCCAGGTTGCTTTACTTTTTGATGGAGACCGCCAATGCCGCACATAGTAAAGAACTATATATTTTTATCGAGTAGATATACAAAGCTGGCAACAGCGGCGGCACCTAGCTCTAATTCTCTTTTATTGACGTTTTCAAACACATCAGAGGGCGCATGGTGGTAATCAAAATACCGCTGTGAGTCTGGGACAAAACCAAACAAAGGAATACCAGGATATAGGTTTTTGAGCGGTCCGATATCTACACCGCCATATCCTTTTTCAAAGATGTGCAAGTCGTACGGGCGCAATAACTGTTCAAAACTTTGAATGAGTGCAAGATAGGTGTCCGGGCCATCTAGGCCAAAGCCTCTCGGAACAAAACCGCCGCGGTCGCTTTCTAGCGCAGCAATTTGTTTTTCTTGATTAGAAAGCACCCATTTGGCATATTGTTGGCCACCTTGGTTGCCATTCTCTTCGTTCATGAAAAACACCACTCTTATGGTATGTGTGGGTTGGTAACCTAGTTCTTTAAGAATGCGTAGGGCTTCTAAACAGTGAATTACGCCAGCGCCGTCGTCATGGGCGCCTTCGCCGGTGTCCCAAGAATCGAGGTGACCACCTATCGTGATGATTTCGTTTGGAAACTTAGAGCCTTTGAGTTCGGCCATGACATTATATGATGGTGCGTCTGGAAAATCTCTGCAATCCATTTCCAAATAGAAATGAACTTTTCCTTTTTCCAATTCTAAGGACAAAGCATTCGCATCGGCAGTTGCCATTGCGGCGGCTGGTATTTTAGGAATTTCTGTTTCATAGTGCATTGAGCCGGTATGCGGATGTTCATCTTGAGGAAGGCCTAAGGAGCGAATAACCACCGCGCTTGCTCCGAGCCTAGCTGCCTCAACGGCGCCATTACCACGAATGGCATAACAGGCACCGTAGGCTTTAAAAGTTTGGATTTGTGCAGCATCCATAGGCTGATTCAAAAAAACAATTTTATTTTCGACAGCAGCTATTTTCGCTTTTTTGAGCGCATCCAAAGTTTTGAATTCGACTACTTCAGCAGTCATCAGGCCGTTGGTACCAACAGAGCCACCCAAAGCCAATAAATGTACTTTGTGCAATTGTCCGTCTTTGGACATGTACCAGGCAGTTTCGGTGGTGCCGCGTTCCCAGTGTGGAACAGTGATTGCCTGTTTTTGAACGCGGTCAAAATGATAGGCATTCATTTTGGTGTAGGACCAGTCGATGGCCATTTGGGCTTGTGCCGAGCCAGATAAGCGCGGGCCGATATCTTTGCAAAGTTGTCTTAAGTTTTCGTAGGCATGTCCGCGCAACAAGGCTTCGTCGTAGATGCGTCGAATAAAAATGCTGTCCTGGGCCAGACTAAAGAAGCTGAGACTAAATATAAAGAGCAGAAAGTGCGTGCTTTTCATGAATGAAGTTTGCGTAAAAATACCAAAAATAGACAGAAGCAAGCCGCTTTTGGCTATCTTTGCCTTTATAACTAATTAAGAGATTAAATGGCTTTAAAATGCGGAATCGTCGGCTTGCCGAATGTCGGAAAATCAACTTTGTTTAACTGCTTGTCGAATGCCAAAGCGCAATCCGCAAACTTTCCTTTTTGTACCATTGAGCCCAACCTCGGAACCATTTCCGTTCCAGATCCACGACTAGAAAAACTAGAAGCTATTGTCAATCCTGAGCGCGTGGTTCCAACCACCATGGAAATCGTAGATATCGCGGGTTTGGTTAAAGGAGCCTCTAAAGGCGAAGGTTTGGGTAACCAATTTTTGGCAAACATCCGAGAAACTGATGCTATATTACACGTGTTGCGCTGTTTTGACGACGGAAACATCATCCACGTCGATGGCAGTGTTGACCCAATCCGTGATAAAGAAATCATCGATATTGAGCTTCAGCTCAAAGACCTCGACACCATCGAGAAAAAAATACAAAGTTTAGCCCGCGTCATTAAATCTGGCGATAAAGAAGCCCTCAAAGAAAATGATTTTGCGCTGCGCATCAAGGCGGGCCTTGAGCAAGGTAAATCTATACGCGGCTTAGGTTTTGCCCGAGACGAGATGGATATCATCAAAGGTTTCAACCTCATTACCTCAAAGCCGGTAATGTACGTTTGTAATGTAGACGAAGCTTGTGTCAAGACAGGTAATGATCATGTGGCCCGCGTCAAAGATGCTGTAGCAGCAGAAAACGCCGAAGTGCTCGTCATAGGCGCTAAAATTGAAGCCGACATCACCGAACTAGAAACCTACGACGAACGACAAATGTTCTTGGAAGAACTTGGCCTTGAAGAACCCGGCGTGAATCGCCTCATTCGTCAGGCTTATCATTTGCTGAATCTTCAAACTTACTTTACTGCTGGTGTGAAAGAAGTTCGTGCCTGGACCATTCGTAAAGGCATGACCGCTCCTCAGGCAGCGGGTGTCATTCACTCTGATTTTGAAAAGGGCTTCATCAGGGCAGAGGTCATGAAATTCAACGATTATATTCATTATGGTACAGAAAGTGCCGTCAAGGACGCAGGTAAGTTTAAAGTCGAGGGCAAAGAATATGTCGTTGAGGACGGCGACATCATGCATTTTCGTTTCAATGTCTAATCTAATTTTCAATGCAAATTACCGCTAATAACCCCGCATTGCGCTCTTGGGTAGCCGGAGCAGATCATTCCGAGTTTCCTATTCAAAACCTGCCTTTTGGAATTTTTCAAGTTGCCGAGGGGAGTAAAAGGGTAGGTGTGCGCATCGGTGAGCAAGTACTCGACTTAGCTCAAATGGCAGCTTATGGTTATTTTCAGGACCTGCCGTTTGCAACTTCGGATTTTTCTCAAGATTATCTTAATACCTTTATGAAAAAAGGCAAACTCGCGGTAAGAGCTTTGAGAAATCGCATAGCAGAATTACTCTCTACCGACAATAAGTCTTTTCAATTGGCAAATGACAAACATGGCGCACTCATTCCGTGTGCAAATGTCAAAATGGCCTTGCCGGTTCAAATCGGAGACTACACTGACTTTTATTCCTCTAAAGAACACGCCACCAATATAGGTATCATGTTTAGAGATCCTACAAACGCACTTTTGCCCAATTGGCTTTGGATTCCGGTAGGTTACCATGGGCGTGCATCATCGGTTATAGCATCGGATCATCCAGTGATTCGACCAAAAGGTCAAATTAAACCTGACGACAATGCTGATCCTATTTTTGCACCATCGCGCCAAGTCGATTTCGAACTAGAAATGGGCTTTATTACTTTCGATGGCAAAGCACTCGGTCAAAGTATCAGTACTGCCGAGGCCGAAGATTACATTTTTGGACTTTGTTTGTTCAATGATTGGTCAGCCAGAGACATCCAAAAATGGGAATATGTTCCACTCGGACCTTTTCTTGCGAAAAACTTTGCTTCTTCAATGTCTTGCTGGATTGTTACACTCGATGCGCTGCAGCCTTTTGCTTGTACAACCCCTGATCAAGATCCAGAAGTTCTTTCGTACTTGAAATTTGAAGGGCTCAAGTCTTACGATATCAATCTAGAGGTGGCTATTGCTGCACCAAATTTCCCAGAACATACCGTCAGCAAATCCAATTTCAAATATATGTATTGGAACATGGCCCAACAATTAGCGCATCATACTGTAAATGGCTGTAATGTGCGTTGTGGTGACCTCATGGGTTCTGGTACCATTTCAGGTCCAACATCAGATTCTTATGGTTCCATGCTAGAATTAGCTTGGAAAGGTACCAAACCAATCCAAATGCCCGATGGTACCGAACGACGTTTTATCCAGGACCACGACACCGTGATTATGCGCGGCCACTGTGCAAAAAATGGCATTATTATTGGTTTTGGAGAAGTTAGAAGCAAATTACTTCCTGCCAACTAATGTATTACGACGGTCAGACACCCATTGATTTAGAACAAGAACGCATTGAAATCCTCAATGCCTTTAAAGGTCTATTGCGTGCCACCAAAGACCGGTCCCGCGACGAAACCAAACTCATACGCAAAGCTTTTGATATTGCATTAGATGCGCACAAAGACATGCGTCGCAAGTCTGGTGAGCCCTATATTTATCATCCCATTTCTGTTGCGCGCATTTGTGCCGAAGAAATGGGGCTCGAACCAACCGCGATTGTCTGCGCGCTGTTACATGATACCGTCGAAGACACGCACATGACATTACAAGATATCGAAGATATTTTTGGCGTGACCGTCAGAAAAATCATTGATGGATTAACAAAAATTCCTGAGGTATTCGACGAAAATACCTCCATTCAAGCGGAGAACTTCCGTAAAATGATCCTGACCATCTCCGACGATTTCAGGGTGGTGTTGGTCAAGCTAGCTGACCGCTTGCACAACATGCGGACCCTTCAAAGCATGAAGCCAGAAAAACAGCTCAAAATTGCTTCGGAAACTAAATTTTTATACGCCCCATTGGCCCATCGTTTGGGTTTGTATCCAATTAAATCAGAGCTCGAAGATCTTTCAATGAAGTACTGTGAGTCTGAAATATACAATCAAATAGAAGCCAAACTCAAGTCAACTGCCGATGTCCGAAATCGTTTTATCCGTCGTTTTTTGGCGCCGATTCGCGAAGAATTACAGGCTCAAGGTTATCACTTTGATATCAAAGCCAGGACCAAATCCATTTCTTCTATTTGGCGTAAAATGCAAACCAAGGATGTGCCTTTTGAAGAGGTTTTTGATGTTTTTGCACTACGCATCATTCTAGACAGCGCTCCGGAACATGAAAAGTCAGATTGTTGGCGTGTGTATTCGGTAGTAACTGATTTTTATCAACCCAGTCCGGAACGTCTCCGCGATTGGGTATCGACACCACGTGCCAACGGCTATGAATCTTTACACACTACCGTTATGTCTCCGCAAGGTCGTTGGGTAGAAGTACAGATCAGAAGCCAGCGCATGGACGACATCGCCGAACACGGTTTAGCCGCCCATTACAAATACAAAGAAGCCCACGCTGACTCTAATAAATTTGATCGTTGGATTGCTGAGATCAGAGAACTCCTAGATAACCCGGATAGCAGCGCCCTGGATTTTGTCAATGATTTCAAGCTTAATTTATTCAATGATGAAATTTACGTATTTACGCCAAAAGGCGAATTGCGTGTATTACCAACAGGTTCAACCATCTTAGATTTTGCTTATGACATACATACACAAATTGGCAACAAATGTATAGGAGCAAAAGTCAATAACCGATTGGCACCACTTAGTTACCAATTACAAAACGGCGATCAATTAGAAATCCTGACCTCAAGTAAACAAAAACCCAATGATGAATGGTTGCGTTTTGTGGTGTCTGCAAAAGCCAAGCAGCGCATCAAGCAGGCCCTCAATGAAGCCTACAAATTAGTAGCTTCCGATGGTAAAGAAATCCTTGAGCGCAAACTCAAACAATACAACATTCGATTTTCGCCAGAAAACCTGCGCACCCTTGAAAAGCATTTTCATGTAGATACCACAACCAATTTATATTATAAAATTGCAAAAGGTAAAATTGACTTATCCCAACTAAGAGAGTTTAATGTCCAAGGTGGGAGCATTATTGTTGAGCGTAAAATCCGATCTAAAAAGATCAAAGGGTCCGAAGAGAACTTGCTCAATGAGGGCATCAACACAGATACCGATACAATTGTTATTGGTGAAGACTTTAAAGGTTTTGATTATACTTTAGCGCGCTGTTGTAGTCCTATTCCAGGCGATTCCATTTTTGGATTTATAACAATCTCCAGTGGAATCAAAATTCATCGTTTCAATTGCCCAAATGCCGTCCATTTATTGTCTAAGTTGGCATATCGTTGTATCAAGGCAAAATGGCAAACTAGTGCCTTAGTGGAGCGGGTAGCGGCTATTCGTATCATCGGAATAGATCAAATTGGTTTGGTCAATCGTCTTACGGAAATCATTTCGAAGCAGAACAATATCAATATGAAAAGTATATCCTTCGAAACAAATGATGGCGTTTTTGAGGGCCGAATTAAAGTGTTGGTTTACGATACCGCTCAGCTTGAGCAACTCACCAGAAAATTCGAACAAGTTGAAGGTGTAAAGAGCGTGACGCGCTGGGATGCTGCTGTAGATTCTGAAGAATTAAGTTAGAAGCTTAATCCTTTGGATTTGTATGATCTTGTCTCAATAGTTGTGGCTGCATCGGCCGCAGCTTCGGATTCCAACTAAAACCTTTAATCCATCGCTCTTTTGGATCAATTTCCTTCATCGGAAAAAAAACACCATCTGGTTGGTCAAAATAGGTGATTTGGTGCAGTTCTCCATTCTTTAACTCAATGAGTAACTTTTCAGCAAAAAGCCGATTGAGTCCCTCGCGTTGAATTTGAAGCGTTGAATCGTTGTTCTGTTTTTTTGTTTCTGGATAAAAAATTGTCCAGGCTCGCCCAGTTGCATTTACCTTATTGACTGTACCGCTTGAATCAAAATAAGCCACAATTTGTTCAGAGGCCATTTGATTGTAAAGACTGTCTTCTAATAATTCGAACAAAATGCTGGCATTATGATCTAATTCGATTTGTTCAAATAACGAATCTTTGAAAAAAACACGAGCCGACTCGCTCTTGAGTTCACCCCGTTGAGACCATAAAATGGGGTCTTTACCGATAACCAGAACTTGTTTAGTAAAATCAAATAGGGTGCTATCGCCGATGCCCTGTAGTTTGGGATGTAAAAAACGGAAATCTCGATTGGCAATCAAAAATTGGGAATGATTGAGACTGTCTCTTTTTAATTGAAGTGTATCGGCATGAACATACAATGTATCGTTTTGGTATTTCATTAGGCCTAAACTGTTGCCGGTCACAAAAGCAATGTGTTGTGTGTTGCTAAATACCGCTTTTTGACCTAATAGAGCGATTTGTTTGTCGACATCTTTGTAATAGACGGCGCCTCGGCCCTCGTAATCATTTGTTTTGGTGTTGATGTATAGCGTATCACCTTTTATGATCTGATTGTTTTGGAAAATTTCAGCATGATTATAAAGTGCACCGCCTTCCTTTTGGACATCATACCAACCTTTGCGACAATAAATCTGCGTACTATCGTTGCGCATTTGTGTCTGCCCCAAGAAATAAAGTTTTTGTTGTTCGTAAGCAAACTGAAGCGTATCGGTTTTGACATCCAGATCTTCTTTGGTGTAGTGCACCTTTCCACTAAAAAAGAAGGAACCATTACCAGGATAGAAATAACCGCGCTCACAGGTTATTTTCTCGTCGGTGGTTGTGGAAGAAATGGTTCCGGAACTCCTAAAAATTGCGCGTCCTCTTTTGGCGTCGTAGTCCATGGAGTCAGCACTCATTTTGTAGGCGTCGTCGCGAGCGCGTACATTGCCCCAGAGTTTGGCATATTTGAGCCGTTCGGCATAAAAAATGGAGTCGGCATAAAGGTTGATGCCATTTTTTTGAATGTGAACGTTGCCATATGCATAGACCTCCTTGGCTTTCTCGTTGTAATGAGCTGAATCACAATACATTGTGTTGCCTTGATAAAGAAAACTAACAGACCCAACCAAACGATGTACGCCATTTTGGATCGCATAAATTTTTTGGGTGCCAGGCAATAGGCTAAGCGTACCTTGCCCTAAGGCTTGCATCCAAAAAAAAGTTGCAATCAAAATAAATGCAAAATGTTTTTGGCGGCGCTTGGTCATTTTTAATTTTGGAGGGTCTGTTTGCGGTCTGGCCCAACAGAAATAACGCGAATAGGAATGTTTAATTGTGTTTCGAGGTAAGTGACGTAATTTTGAAGTGCTGCTGGAGCGCTCTGAAAGTTTTCGAGTTCCGTAAGGTCACAGTGCCAGCCTTCAAGTTTTTCATATACTGGTTCGATTGCCAAATCGGTAACATCATAAGGGAATTCACTTATCTTTTGCCCATCGATAAGATAATGAGTACAAACATTAATATGCTCAAAAATGCCTAAAACGTCGCTTTTCATCATGGCAAGTTCTGTAACACCGTTTACCATGATGGCATAACGAAGTTGAACGAGGTCTAGCCAGCCGCAGCGGCGCGGACGTCCGGTAGTGGCTCCAAATTCATTGCCTTCTTTGCGCATGAGTTCACCGGTTTCGTTGATTAGTTCAGTGGGGAAGGGGCCGCTTCCTACTCGGGTACAATAAGCTTTGAAAATGCCAATAACTGATCCGATTTTAGTCGGTGCAATTCCAAGACCAGTACAAGTTCCTGCGGTGACCGTATTGGACGAAGTGACGAAAGGATATGTTCCAAAATCGATGTCGAGCATGGTGCCTTGCGCTCCTTCGGCTAAAACTTTCTTGCCATTAGTTAGCGCGCTATTAAGGTAGTGTTCAGAATCTACGGCTTGGAGGGCTTTAAGTACTTCAATGGCTTCAAACCAAGGTTTTTCCAATACTGGTAAATCATAGGTGAAATCGGTGTGGTGTTCTAAAATACCGACATGTTTTTCAACGAGTGCTTGGTATTTCTCTTGAAAATTTTGGGAGAAAATATCGCCAACTCGCAAACCGTTTCTGCCGGTTTTGTCCATGTAAGTTGGGCCAATTCCTTTGAGTGTGGAGCCAATTTTATTCTTTCCTTTTGCTAATTCCGATGCGGCATCTAATAATTTGTGCGTAGGTAAAATGAGATGCGCTTTTTTGGAGAGCAACAAGCGCTTATTGAAATCAATTTGAAAAGGTTTGAGTTTATCAAGTTCTGCAGAGAAAACAACTGGGTCAATAACCACACCATTGCCAACTAAATTGATCACGTTTGGATGGAAAATTCCAGAAGGAATGGTGTGTAAGACGTGCTTGATGCCTTCAAATTCTAGTGTGTGCCCGGCGTTAGGCCCTCCTTGAAATCTGGCAATGATATCGTAAGATGGCGTCAAGACATCTACTATTTTTCCTTTGCCTTCATCGCCCCATTGTAGGCCTAATAATACGTCTACCTTCATGTTGTCTGATCAAAAAACTTTTTTATTTGTTCGAAATCTTGAAAAATCCCAAAAATGTGTTCCATTCGGGTCAATTCAAATATTTTGTTGAGTTGTGTGTTTGGCTGATAGAGTACGGTGTCGCCGAGGTTGAGTCGAGAGCGGGTGAGGGTCTTGACTAAAAATGCAATACCCGTTGAGTTGATGTACTCTAATTCAGATAGATCAATCACGAGTTTCCAGTTATCGATTTGATCAAGTTTTTCAATAGCGCTTTCTCGGTCGCTCTCGGTAAAAAAACGACCTTGGAGCTTGAGGATACTCAGCGGCCCGTTTTGTTGTAGCTGTACTTCCATTAGTCGATTGTTGTTTTTTTAACACCATAGAAATATAGAGAATGATGCTGTACATCAACGCCAAAAAGTTCTTCTATAGTTCCTTTAATTTGTTGGATGCGGGGGTCGCAAAATTCAATTACTTCTCCGGTGTCAGTAATAATGAGGTGGTCATGTTGTTTGGAGCCGTGCGCTTTTTCGAATTGGGCTAAATTCTTGCCGAATTGATGCTTACGGACTAAGTTACAAGCCAATAAAAGTTCGATGGTATTGTAGAGCGTGGCTCTGGAAACGCGGTAGTTATGGTTTTTCATTTTGATGTATAATGATTCAACATCAAAATGACCTTCGTAGACGTATATTTCTGCGAGTATGGCAAAGCGCTCCGGTGTTTTTCGGTGGCCATTTTGCTCAAGGTAGGCAGCAAAAATATCCTTTACGGTTGTTGAAATTTGATTTGTTCCCATCTTTCAGGCTCTAAAGTTAAGTATAAAATCGAGAAGCCCGACAATAAAAAAGGGGACCGAAGTCCCCTTTGTATGAATTGGAAAATGGCTTATTCGCCACGCTCCATTTTTTCTTTCAAGTCAGCAAGTGCATCGAGGTCACCAAGTGTAGATTTTTCTGCACTTTGGTTGATTGCCTTCACTGCGTTGTCGGTAGAACTGGCAGCTGTTTTCTTGCCGCCTTTGCTTGGAGCTGTAGGTTTGTTTTCGCCTTCTTCAAACAAGCGTGTGTGGGAAAGAACGATTTTCTTTGCGTCTTTGTTGAATTCAATGACTTTGAAGTCAAGGGTTTCTTCAACTTTGGCATTAGAACCGTCTTCTTTGCGCAAGTGCTTAGATGGGCAGATGCCTTCAACACCATAAGGCAACGATACGATACCAGATTTGTCTTTCATATCGATGATTGTACCGCTATGTACGCTTCCTTCAGCGAATGTATTTACAAAGACATCCCAAGGATTTTCTTCAAGTTGTTTGTGACCTAAAGAAATTCTGCGGTTGTCGCGGTCGATTTCAAGAACCAAAACTTCCATAGCGTCACCAACTTTGCAGAACTCTGATGGGTGCTTGATTTTTTTCTGCCAAGAAAGATCAGAGATGTGGATAAGTCCATCAACACCTTCTTCTAATTCAACAAAAACACCGAAGTTAGTGAAGTTGCGTACTTTGGCGCTGTGGCGTGTACCAACTGCATATTTGATTTCGATGTCGTTCCATGGATCAGGCATAAGTTGCTTGATGCCCAAAGACATTTTTCGCTCTTCGCGGTCAAGGGTAAGCACTATTGCTTCTACGCTGTCGCCAATTTTTAGGAAATCTTGTGCTGAACGAAGGTGTTGTGACCAGCTCATTTCTGAAACGTGAATCAAACCTTCAACACCTGCCGCGATTTCTATGAACGCGCCGTAGTCTGCCATGACAACTACCTTGCCGGTAATTTTGTCGCCAACTTGAAGATCAGTATTGAGTGAATCCCATGGATGTGGTTGTAATTGTTTTAAGCCAAGCGCTATGCGTTTTTTGTCGTCGTCGAAATCGAGGATAACCACATTGATTTTTTGATCGAGCTCGAGCATTTCTTCTGGATGTGTTACACGACCCCATGAAAGGTCTGTGATATGGATAAGACCGTCTACGCCACCTAGATCAATGAAGACGCCGTAGGAGGTAATGTTTTTAACCACACCCTCCAAGACTTGACCTTTTTCGAGGCCAGAAATGATTTGTTTCTTTTGTTCTTCGAGTTCCGCCTCGATGAGTGCTTTATGAGAAACAACAACGTTACGGAATTCTTCATTAATTTTAACTACTTTAAATTCCATGTTTTTACCAACATAGACATCGTAGTCTCGGATTGGCTTGACATCGATTTGTGAACCTGGTAAAAATGCTTCGATTCCGAATACATCGACAATTAGACCGCCTTTTGTTCTGCATTTCACATAGCCAGTAATGATTTCGCCTGTGCGGAGTACGTCGTTCACACGAATCCATGCGCTGTGCATACGTGCAGTGCGGTGAGAAACAATTAATTGACCTGTTTTATCTTCTAGGCAATCCACGTAGATGTCAACAGAATCGCCAACCTTTAAGTCTGCGTTGTAACGGAATTCGTTGGCAGCCACGACACCTTCAGATTTGTAACCAATATTAATGATTACTTCTTTTTTGTTGATCATGACAACCGTACCCTGAATCACTTCTTTTTCGATGATGGAAGTAAGGGTTTTTTCGTAGCGATCTCCAAGCTCAGAGCGTTCTACTTGATTGTAGCCGTCCAATTGGAGCGCTTCCCAATCAAAATCTGCAGTTCCCTGCGGTTCGATATTTTTAGCCATAAGGCATGTAAGTTTGTATTTCCAATACCCTGATTATCAGAAAGTTGTTAAACAAATATAACCGTGCGATCAGGGAGCACTTCGATTAAAGAGGTGCAAAGGTAGTCATAAATTGTTGAATTCCAAGGAAAACCGACTTTTAATTGTCGGATATATTGACAGGGAAATGTGCAAAAACAGCTAGCTCAGGACCTTGTCTAAGCATACAATTTTTCCATAGCAATGAAGGCGGGGTTTTCAGAAGTTTTTTTGCTTCGAGCGTTTCAGTACAAATCCAAGCATGGTCGGCGATTTCATCAGAAAGCTGTTGGGGTCCCCAGCCAGCGTAACCCGCAAAAAAACGAAGTTGTGTTTGAGGCTCCTTGAGTACCATTGCTTGCTCCAAAACTTGTTGCCATTCACCACCAAAATAGAGGTCTGAGGTGACTTGCAGCGCACCTTTGATATGGGCAAATCTATGTAAGTAAAAGAGTTGTTGAGGTGCAACGGGGCCGCCATTGAAGATAGGTATATCTAAATCAATGTGCTCAAAAAGATCTTTCAGTGTGATTTCAGATGGATGATTGAGTACGAGTCCAAAACTTTCTTGATCGTTGTGATCGACAAGCAAAATAGCCGCTCTCTGAAAAAAGGCTTCGTCGAGTAAGGGATCGGCCAACAATAGGCAACCTTGTTTTGGTGCGGTTTTACTTTGAAAAATATGTTGGTCTTTGATCTTCATTTGGTAAGGAACAAATAAACACAAAAATTTGTGCGTTTGCAATAGGCATTGTTTAATTTTGTCTGATGAAATTTGGTGCTATTGATATTGGAACCAACGCGGCACGCTTGCTCATTGCAAGCGTAGATCGGATTGAAGGTGAACTCCAGCTTCGTAAGTTAGCTTATTACCGAGTTGCGCTTCGGCTTGGTGAAGATGTGTTTGACAAAGGTAAAATTAGTCCCAAAAAAGCGCAGCATTTTACCCAAACCATACAAGCCTTTCAATTACTTGCCCAAACTCATGAAGTTGACTTTCTGCGAGCCGTAGCCACCTCGGCCATGCGCGAAGCAAGCAATGCCAAAAAAATGTGCAAGCAAATTTTAGCGCAAACTGGTATTCAGATAGATATTATTTCCGGAGACGAAGAAGCACAACTCATATTTAATTCTTTTGAGCTCCTTCAGCTACACCAACAACAATTTGTGGTCGTTGATGTGGGGGGTGGAAGCACTGAAATTAGCGTGTTTGAAAATGGACAAAAAGTTGCAGCGCGCTCATTTGAGCTTGGAACTTTGCGCATTTTGAAAGGAAAAACCAGTCTTTCGTGTTGGGACGAGTTCTCCTCCTGGATTCAAACACATGTTGCGCTCGAGGAAGCGCATCTCGTTTTTGGTACCGGCGGAAACATCAATCAGGCGCTCAAAATGAGTGGTTCAAATCAAATGAATATCTTATCTTTAAATGATTTGAAAGTATTAGAACAAAAGCTATCGAAAGAAACCATTGAACAACGCTGCGCAAAATACCAACTAAAACCCGATCGTGCAGATGTAATTGTACCTGCACTTCAAATATATATCGCCGCGCTTCAAGCTCTGGGTCAACAGGAAATCATGGTTCCTAAAATTGGTTTATCCGATGGCGTTATTTATCAGCTTTACCTTCAAAATTCTTCTATCTAATATGGCACAAAAACCAGCTATTCCGAAAGGCACCCGCGATTTTCTTCCTTCAGAAGTGGCCAAGCGCAATTACTTATTTGAGACCATTAAATCTGTTTTCAGACGTTATGGATACGCGCCAATAGAAACACCGAGTTTTGAGTTATCAACTACCCTAATGGGAAAATATGGCGATGAGGGTGATCGTCTTATTTTTCGCATTTTGAATTCAGGAGAAAAAATGCGCAAAGCTGACCTTGATGCATTGGCCTCAGACAATCTGCCGCGTTTTGCCAATTCATTAGCTGAGAAAGCTTTGCGCTACGACCTCACTGTACCGTTTGCGCGCTTCGTTGTACAGCACCAAAATGAGTTAACGTTTCCATTTAAACGCTATCAAATTCAGCCAGTGTGGCGTGCAGACAGACCGCAACATGGCCGTTACCAGGAATTCACCCAGTGTGACGTCGATGTTGTTGGATCAGAGTCTTTGCTTTATGAGGTGGAACTTATTCAAATTTTTGACGAAGTTCTCTCTAAGTTAGGCTTGCCCGGATTTAGTATCCTGATCAACAACCGCAAAATCTTGAGCGGAATAGCTGAAGTATCCAATCAAGCTTCGCGCATTGTCGAGTTTACGGTTGCAATTGACAAGCTCGACAAAATAGGAGAGGAGGGCGTCGTCAAAGAACTTACTGAAAAAGGTTTTGGCGTTGAAGCTATTGAAAAAATCAGGCCGCTATTTGCATTTCAAGGTTCGAATTCGGATAAAATGGAGCTCATGCGCACGTACTTAGCACAAAGTGAAATTGGACAACAAGGACTTGACGAGCTTCAAGAGGTGCTTGACCATATTGCTGAATTGGGGCTTTCGAAGGGTGAACTCATTTTTGACCTTACACTTGCACGCGGTTTGAACTATTACACTGGCGCCATTTTTGAAGTCAAGGCGCACGATGTCAAAATGGGCAGTATTTGCGGCGGTGGCCGTTACGACGACCTCACGGCTCTTTTTGGCTTAAAAGGACTTTCAGGGGTCGGAATTTCATTTGGTGCTGACCGCATTTACGACGTCATGACCGAGTTGAATTTATTTCCGTCAACTCTAGATAAAACGCTTGATATCTTGTTTATAAATTTCGGCGATACAGAAGCCAGATATAGCCTGCAATTGTTAAAAGAGGTTCGCCAAATAGGACTTGCGGCTGAAATCTACCCGAGCGTAGCTAAACTTCAAAAACAACTCAAGTACGCCAATGACAGAAACGTGCCTTATGTTGTCATGATTGGCGCAGAGGAGGCCGCTTCAGGAATGTTGGGCTTTAAAGATATGGTAAGCGGCCAGCAAGCGCAAATTTCGCGGGCCGATTTTCTTACCAAATGCGCGCAACTTTCTTGACGTCATTTCGCATTTCGCGGCCTTCTGGAATTTCAAATGCTTCAAAAAATTCAGGGCAATTTTTGAGTGGCCCGTTGACTCTATACATTCCTGGTGAGTGAGGATCGGTAGCCAAGCGTTTTTTCATTTCTGCATCGGTGTATTTAATTTTCCAAAGTTGCGCATAGGCTATAAAAAAGCGTTGTGCTGGCGTATAACCATTGACTATTTCTCCAGACTTAAATTCCGCAGTACTTGCGTACGCATGATATGCCATTGTGAGCCCACCTAGATCGGCAATATTTTCACCCATGGTAAGTTCAGGATTCACACAATGGTTCTCCATAGGGCAGAAACCGGAGAAGGTAGTCCCAAGCAATTTGGTTTTTTCTTCAAATAACATGCGGTCTTCCTCGGTCCACCAATTGGTAAAAGAGCCGTCGGCTGCAAATTTGCTACCCATATCGTCGAAACCGTGCGTGAATTCATGGCCGATAACCATTCCAATTCTACCGTAGTTCACAGCATCTTCATAATTTTCATCAAAGAACGGTGCTTGCATGATTCCTGCTGGGAAGGCAATTTCATTGAGCAGCGGATGGTAATACGCATTGACCATATGCGCAGGCATGCTCCATTTTGCTTTATCGACAGGTTGACCATATTCGGCTAGATTTTTTACAACGCTATAACGCATGATTTCTCGGTAGTTCCAGAAATAACGATCGGCCCGCATGCGCAAACTACTGAAATCTTCCCATTTATATGGAAATCCTAATTTGCGACCAATGGCATCAAGTTTACCAATAGCCTCTTTTTTGGTGGCGTCAGACATCCAGTCTAGCTGCTGAAGGCGCTCTCGGTAAACAAATAAGAGGTTATCAACCATTTCATTGACTCTATTTTGAGCAGCTTTTGAAAAGTGTGCGTCAACAAAGGTCTTGCCAAGTAATTCTCCGATTGGTAGATCGGTGAGTTCGTCAATACATCGTTTTTCTATACTCGATTGTGCTTGTTTGCCTGAAAGGACGCCTCCGTAAAAAGAAAAATTCAATACATCGAGTTCCTCGTTCAAATGACTGGCATAATGGTTGATCAAAGACCAAGTGAAATAAGCTATGATTTGCGCCAAAGAACTATTTTGAATCAGGGAATTTATATTTTCAAAATAGCTTGGGTTGCCCACAATAAGTGTGTCTGGAATGCGCGCACCGAGCAAAGCAAGGTATTGTTCCATATCAAAATGCGGCTGCATACTTCTTTTAAAAGCACTGAAAGATTGTGGGTTATAGGTTTTTTCTGGCTGACGCTGTTCAGCTGGTTTGTACATTTTATTTGCCAAGGCGAGTTCAAAATCCATCAATTCCGAAGCCATTTGCTCGGCATTTTCTATTTGGCAAATTTGCAAGGCTTTGGATATAAAAGAGATATACGCCGTGCGTATTTCCTGCTTATTCGCTTCGTAATAGTAGTCGCGATTCGGCAAACCCAACGAGGCTTGACCGATATAAGCCACATTGTTATCGACATTTTTCAAGTCTTGTCCGATCCCGAAAGAAAATAGGACAGAAATCCCGTCTCGGTGCAGGTTAGCCACCAATTCTTCTAAAGCTTCTTTGCTCGTCAAAGACTGGATTTTAGCCAAATCTTCTTGTAGCGGGCTGGTGCCAAGACTGTTGCGCAATTCCATGTTGGTGAAAGACGTGTAGTAAGCACCTAGAATTTGATTTTGCGATCCAGTTGGACCTTGATTATCGGCTGCATTTTTGAGAATGTCAGTGAGTTTGTCATTGTTTTGTTTTTCCAGTTCATTGAAACTGCCCCAACGCGATTCACTTGCCGGGATTTCTGTGTTCGCAATCCAAATTCCATTTGCAAACAAAAAGAAGTCGTCAGCAGGCTGAATAGTAGTGTCTAAGGCTTTGAGGTCAATGCTTTGCAGCGCCTGCGTTTTGCTAGAATTCATTTTGGTTTGCTTACAGCTTACAAAAGCTGTGCTAATAGCAAGAGCGTAAATAATTTTGTTTTTCATGTATTTATTGTTTGATCATATGGATGTGAGGAATGCCGTCTTCAAGATAGATTGCTCCGTCGGGTGCGAAGTTGTGTTTTTTATAAAAATCTTGCAAGTGGGCTTGCGCAGATAATACGATGGGTTGAGGTCCGTAGTGTTTTTCAATTTGCGCAATGCAATAGCGCAGGAGTTCATGGCCAAGCTTTTGTTTGCGATAGGCTTCGGCAACGATCACTCTTCCTATTGAAATTTCAGCGTAAGCAAGACCAACGGGTACGATGCGTGCACAGGCTACTAATTGATCAAGATCATACACCAAAACATGGAAAGAAACCTGGTCTTTATTGTCTAGGTCTTGGTAAACACAATTTTGCTCGACAACAAAAACTTCGCTGCGCAAATTTAAATAAGCGTATAGCTCGTTAAGTGTTAATTGCTCAAACGATTTAAATACAAACTTTAAATCCATAAATACCGAATTTTAATAGGAACCGTGATATCTCCTTAAAAACCATTCCGTCAATAGCATACCAACGAGAATAAGAAGCAAAGAAAGTAAATCGAGTAGGGGGTCAAAATGATGTGTCTCGGAACGCAATGCGACCAACTCTTTTTGCTGCAGAATGCTTTGAAGTAATTTCTTGTAAGCACGCAAAGTAAACACTTTTCCATTGCTTTGCTCGGCAAGTTGATACAATGTGGTGTGTCTAGCCGCTGATTCGAGTTGTTCTAATTGAATATCATCGACAACAAAAGCACCTGATTTTTGATATTTTTTTTGATTGTGGGTGGTGTAGGCGCGCCAGTAATAACGACCTGCCTTTAGTTGCCCAAGTTGCTGTTGGTAATAGGCGCCTTTTTTTGAGAAGGTACCCTTTCTCAATTTGTTTTGAGCGTCTTTGAGTTCCCAATAGACAACCGGACTGGTAATTGGTTTCAAGGCTTCGTTATAAAAGGAGGCGTTGAGCACGCAGCGCTCGAAGGTACTGCGCTTTTTAGGTGCTTGGACCCGCAAGCCGCTACCTTCTTTTTTCACCATTAAATAACTTGCTATTTCTGAAGCAAACTGGTCAAATGCTTCGTGACTTTGTTTTTTGAGGTGGGAAATGAGTCGCCAGCGCCAAATACCTTCGCCAATAAGGTAGGCTTCACGCTGCTGGTTTTGCTGGTAAAAGCCAATTAGCGGTTGTTCTTTTTGGATATTTCCAACTCTTTGTTTTAGAAGTACTTGCGTGCCTGATTTTGCCTTAATTTCTCCGAATTTCTTGGTTAATGGCGCAAAAGAAGGGAGCAATTCAAGCCATGCTGTATTTGGCTCATAAATAGAGAATCCGGCATTGAAACTGGCTTGAATTTCTTCTTGTTGCTGCCTGAGGTCAACTAGTAAGCCTTTGGCAAGTTTTGCAGCAATTTGCTGTTCGGTTTGGGTGCCAAAGATATACCAAACTGGAAGCGCAAATTTTTGAATGGAAGTATACAAATCGTTATTGAACATTTTTCCTGGGTCGTGCCAAACAATGAGGTCGTAGCCAGCTAACGTTGTTGCGTCGAGTTGCGCTCCCTGCTTGACGACAACTTCATTGAGTTGATTGCCACTTAAGGCTTGTTGCAAGGCTGAAATGTCTGGGTGTGGGGCGTAGCTATACAATAAAATTTTACTGCGGTTATCCAATACTTCGATGTAAACCGTTCTTTGGTTATTTTGAAAAGAAAATTCGTCTTTTAGTGGCGAAATTCGAATCTGATATTCATGAATTCCGGGTTTGAGCGCTTTGTGCTCGAATGTGATTGTATTTCGACTGCTTCTTGAATTTGGTATTTGCAGGGTTTTGCTGTCTATTTTTTTACCGTCTTCGTATAGCGCTGCCGTAATGGATTTACCTGCAAATCGCTGTGCTTCGATGTCTATTTCTATCGGAAAGGTATTGTTTAGAAAAGTAAGATCGTTGTAAGCTACATTACTTAAAATGAGGTCTTTTTTGAGTGTGGTGTCACCAACAGCAAGACCGTAAATAGTACAGAGTGGTAGGTGTTCGGCTGCATACATGGGGTGTTGTCCTGTGTTGTAATTGCCATCAGAAATTAAAATAATGGCACCAAGGTTGGCATTTAGGTATTGATTTGCGGCCGCATCGAAGGCTACTTGCATATTGGTTTGTTGGGCGCTGAAACCTTTTTTCGGAAAATGTAGTTGTTGGCCAAAGTGCCACGTTTCTAGTTGACATTCTTGACCTAGTGTGGCCTCAATATTTTTTTGATATGCTGTCAAAGTGCGCTCCAAAAGAGGGCTTTCTTTGTAATTTTTCATAGACGCTGAACGGTCAATGAGGGTCAGGATAATCGGTTTTTCGGTTTCAAAATGCGTTTGTTCTAAAAGCAAGCCAAACAGCAAAATTGAAATTAAACCAATACTTAATGTTCTTAGTGTTATTAAACTGTATTTAAGACTTTTAGATTTGCTTTTTATCCAATTTTCTTGTCGGTAAAAAAGCCAGCTTATGACCGCTGCAACAGCCAAAATAGGGAGAATCCACCACAGTGAAAAAGAAGATAGCAAATGCATAGCTCAAAAGTACATACATTTTTACGTAAATTCGTGGCCAAAATACAATCAACATGTCAAAAACCGTTTATATCGTCTCAGCCGTCCGCACACCTATTGGTTCTTTTATGGGTGCCTTTGCAGGAGTTTCAGCAACAGAATTAGGAGCAACTGCCATCCGTGGTGCATTGCAAAAAGCAAATATTGAACCTTCTGTTATTGAAGAAGTTTTTATGGGCAATGTCCTGCAAGCAGGTGTAGGTCAGGCGCCAGCCAGGCAAGCTGCTTTGGCTGCGGGTCTCGGTAAAAATGTTCCGTGCACAACCGTCAACAAAGTTTGTGCTTCCGGCATGAAATCAATTATGCTAGGTGCGCAAAGTATTCTAGCAGGCGATAACCACGTTGTGGTGGTGGGCGGTATGGAGAACATGTCGCAAACCCCTCACTACCTCGATGCCCGCAACGGCACTAAATTTGGCAATATTGCTATGTTAGACGGCATCACCAAAGACGGCTTGCTCGATGTCTATAGCAAGGTGCCAATGGGCAACTGCGCAGAACTATGCGCCACCAAATACGAAATTACCCGAGAACAACAAGATCAATTTGCCATTACTTCCTATCAGCGCGCTGCTGCAGCATGGCAAGCGGGGCGTTTTGCCGATGAAGTTGTTGGCGTGTCAGTACCTCAACGCAAAGGAGATCCGGTTATTATCAACGAAGACGAAGAATATAAAAATGTTTTCTTGGATAAAATTCCTGCACTGCGCCCAGCATTTGACAAAGAAGGAACCATCACAGCGGCAAATGCCTCTACCTTAAATGACGGCGCTTCAGCACTCATTTTGGTTTCCGAGGAAGCCGTTCAAAAATACGGTTTAAAGCCAATTGCAAAAATCGTTTCTTATGCCGATGCAGCACAAGAGCCAGAGTGGTTCACAACCGCGCCTTCGCTTGCGATTCCAAAAGCTTTGGACAAAGCAGGTTTGACTATCTCAGACATCGACTACTGGGAGCTCAATCAGGCCTTTTCTGTCGTAGGCTTGGCCAACATGAAAATTCTCGGTTTGGATCCAGAAAAAGTAGACGTCAATGGTGGTGCAGTGGCACTCGGACATCCACTTGGAAACTCGGGTTCTCGCGTTATTGTTACCTTGCTCAATGTCTTGAAACAAAACGGGGGCAAACGCGGCGCAGCAGGAATTTGCAACGGAGGCGGTGGCGCTTCTGCCATGGTTTTAGAGTTGGTCTAATGCGCTTTTATTTCTGGATTTTTTGTTTTGTTTCGGCCTATGGTCAATCTGGGCTAACAGAATGGGTTCGCCCACTTATAGGAACGCAAGATGCAGGACATACTTTTCCCGGTGCAACAGTACCTTTTGGAGCCATTCAATTAAGTCCAGATACAGATACCATACCGTTTTCAGTAAATGGTAGTTATCAACCAAATGTCTACCGCTATTGTGCGGGCTATCAGTACGCAGATTCTACTATTGTTGGTTTTTCTCACACGCATTTTTCTGGAACTGGTCATTCGGATCTTGGCGATATCCTATTGATGCCAAACATCGGTGCAATTCAATGGAATCCGGGCACAGCCGCACAGCCGCAAAAGGGATACCGCTCTGTTTATCACCATAATGAAGTTGTGCAACCAGGATATTATGCTGTCTATCTTGATGAACCTAAAGTACAAGCAGAACTCACTACCACCCAGCGTGTCGGTATTCATAAGTATCGCTTTGATTCTCAAGAACCAGCTCATTTCATTTTGGATTTAACGCACGGAATCTACAACTACGAAGGTAAAAACGTTTGGTGTTACTTGCGCGTCGAAAACGACACACTGCTTACAGGATACAAACAAACCAATGGTTGGGGTCGAACCCGCACCGTGTACTTTGCTATTGCTTTATCTGTTCCGCTTAGCTCCTATCAAATCAAAGATTTTAAACCAAGTACGTATAAAGGATTCTGGCGCAAATTTGATACGGAAAACAATTTTCCCGAAGGAGCTGGAGCAGGTCTAAAGGCTGCTTTGTTTTTTGAAAATCAGAAAGAAGTGGAGTTCCGTGTAGCGTTGTCAGGCGTTTCAATAGACGGAGCGCTTTTGAATCTCCAAACTGAAGCACCTGTTGTCGGTTTTGAACAATATAAGCATGCTGCTCAATTGCAATGGCAACGCGCATTTTCAGTTGTGAAAGACATCGAATTTCTGCGACTTAATGATGCGTACAATTTCAGCACCGCTTGGTATCATACGCTCATTGGGTCTACTATCTATATGGATGTAGATGGTCGTTACCGCGGTTTAGATCAGCGCATCCATATTGCCGAAGGCTTTACAAATTACACTACTTTTTCACTTTGGGACACCTACAGAGCCGAACAGCCTTTTTTGAATCTATTTTATCCTAAGGAAAATGCCGATATGATTGAGTCGATGCAGCAGCACTTCATGCAAAGCACACAGCACATGTTGCCAATTTGGTCGCATTACGCCAATGAAAATTGGTGCATGATTGGTTATCATGCCGTATCCGTTATGGCTGACGCAGTGGTCAAAGAAAATCCCTATTTGAAAGACCCCTCGCGCTTTTTGCGTGCTGCAAACAGTACAGCAAACCAACGTTTTTACGAAGGCCTAGGAGCATACATCGATTTAGGTTACGTACCAGAAGATCAAAGTGGAAGTTCTGTTTCCAAGACACTAGAATATGCTTACGACGATTGGTGTATTGCCCAAATGGCTTCTCATTTAAAAGCTGATAGTTTGGCACTTGAATACCAAAAGAGAGCGAAAAATTACCGCAATGTCTTTGATGCCTCAAGCGGTTTTATGCGGCCAAAATTGACTAACGGTACTTTTAAGAATGCGTTTGATCCATTAGATACCCATGGTCAAGGATTTATAGAAGGCAACGCCTGGAATTATAGTTTTTATGTTCCTCATGACCCTAAAGGTCTTATTGAACTCATGGGAGGTGAAGCAAAATTCATTGCCCACCTAGATTCTTTATTTGAAATGCAACTCCCTGATGCATATTTTGCCCAAACTGAGGATATCATGCGTGAGGGTATTATTGGCAATTATGTACATGGGAATGAGCCCTCACATCACATACCATTTTTCTACAATTTTACAGCGCAACCCTGGAAAACGCAATCCTCCACCCGAATGATACTCGATAAGCAATACAAGTTAGAATCTGCTGGAATGGGAGGTAATGACGATTGCGGACAAATGAGTGCTTGGTACCTTTTTGCAGCGTTAGGCTTTTATCCATTTGCGCCAGGTTCCTCGCAATATTGTCTTACCGCACCTCTTGTGAAGAGTGCTATACTAGAATTTGACAACGGACAAGTATTGCGTATTCAAACAGTCAACAATTCAGACAAAAACATATACATCCAACAAGTTACTCTCAACGGGAGGCTGCTCAATCAACCATTCATTACCCACCGAGAATTGCTGGAGGGGGGTGAACTTTTATTTAAAATGGGGCCTAAACCAGCAAAAAAAGCATTTGTTTCGGTCAAACAATTTTGAATTATCCCTGTTCTAAGTGCATGTACCAGCTTAAAAGAACCCAGTTTATCCCGACCGACTTGCAAACATGTTGGGACTACTTCTCATCACCGATGAACTTAAAAGAAATAACTCCCCCCTCCATGGGCTTTATTGTCAAGTCTGAGGTGCCTCAGAAAATGTACGAAGGCCTTATGATAGCTTACACGGTCAAACCATTGTCGGGCATTCCTATGAATTGGGTAACAGAAATCAAAACGGTCAAAGACTTGGCTTTTTTTGTCGATGAACAAAGGATAGGTCCATACAAAGTTTGGCACCACGAACACCATTTTAAAGTCGTCGATGGTGGTGTGGAAATGACGGATATTGTCACTTATGTATTGCCTTTTGGTCTGCTCGGTCGTTTGGTACATCCTTGGCTTGTGCGACCCAAATTAGAACAAATTTTTGCCTATCGCTTCGAGAAAGTAGCCAATCTTTTTAAATGATGTTCATGTTTAGATGAATTGAATTACTTTTAATGCGCTCAAATGGAACACCACCCAATCATCGAAGTAAAAGGGCTCCAAAAATATTTTGGAGCGTTTGAGGCCGTCAAAGACGTCAATTTTACAGTAAACAAAGGAGATGTATTTGGTTTTTTAGGTCCAAACGGAGCAGGTAAAAGCACCACCATGCGTTGCATGCTTTCCTTGATTAAACCTAACGCAGGTCAAATACGCCTTTTTGGAAAAGACTTGCAAACAGAGCGAAACACCATTTTAGCCCGGGTAGGTAGTATTGTTGAAAAACCCGATTTCTACAAATATTTATCAGCGCAAAAGAATTTAGAAATTTTTGCGCGAATTTCAGGTGCAAGCGTAGACAAGCGCTCAATTTTGGCCACCCTCGATTTCGTGGGACTTGCCGGTCGTGAAAAAGACAAAGTTGGCGGCTTCTCTCACGGTATGCGTCAAAGACTCGGCATTGCCCAAACGCTATTGCATCAGCCCGATTTAATTGTTTTGGACGAACCCACAACTGGATTAGATCCTCAGGGCATCATAGAAGTAAGAGACCTTATTTTGCGCCTCAAAAATGAGCAGCTTAAAACCGTTATCCTTTCTTCCCATCAGTTGGCTGAAATTGAACTTGTTGCCAATCGAATGGTGATCATCAATCGAGGGCAAACGGTAATTGAAGGGACAGTGGCCGATTTAATGAACGCGCAGCAAACATTACTAAATATTGAGTTCTCTCAAGAATCTAGTGCAGCAGCTGCGCAGGTGATTGCACAACGGTTTCCTGGTTCGGAAGTTCAGGTAGTATCGCCCAAAACACTTCAGTTGCAATTAGAAAAACAACACATTGCTTCCCTTAATAGTCATTTGGTCAATGCAGGATTCGAAATCGTTGCCCTTGAGCCCAAACGCAAACTCGAAGATTTTTTCATTCAAATGACGCAATCCTAATGCTCTGGAAAAACACTTACAACGAATTCATTAAAATTCTGGCCAAGCCGCGCAGTTATATCGGGCTAGCAGCCCTTACTTTACTGATTGTCATCATTTTGTTTGCAATGAAAGCCGATGGCAAAATGTACATCTCTTTTGTGACGGCATCTTTTGAACAAACTTTGTCTTTTAATGGCAATGTACTCAATGGCAACCTAATTGCATTTATCATTTTGCAGATGCTCATTGTGCACATTCCTTTACTCGTTGCGTTGGTCACCGGAGATTTGCTCTCTGGTGAAGCCGCTATGGGCACGCTGCGCATGTTGCTCACCAAACCAATAAGCCGAACGCAGGTCGTGCTCTCCAAATTGATTGCAGCAGCAGTTTACACGCTTATTTTGGTTCTTTGGATGGGCTTTTTAGCGCTCTTGGTCGGTCGTTGGGTTTTTGGCACAGGTGACCTCATCGTTTTGAATTCTGACGGATTGGTCATTTTAAATTATACCGATGTCTTGTGGCGCTATGGCTTGGCTTTTTTGGTCGCTTACCTCGCTTTAATGACTATTTCGACGCTATCGCTCGCTTTTTCTGCTTTTGCCGATAACTCCATAGGTCCAATTGTATCAACCATGGCAGTTATTATTCTATTTACCATCATCGGTTCTTTGGATGTAAGTGTTTTTGATACCATCAAGCCATGGTTGTTTACAACGCATATGGCCTCTTGGCGTTCTTTTTTCAATGATCCGGTTCCTTGGTCGGCCATTTATAAATCCATATGGATTTTATTGGCCCACATCATATTATTTGTATCTGTTGCAATTTTCAAATTTCAAAGAAAGGATATTACCTCATGAAAATCACGCTATTATTTGCTTTTGTTTTTTCGTTTTTTACATTCTTAGCCCAGGATGCTAACCAGATCGTTAAAGCGGTTCGTTTGAAGCTAGAGCTTGTCAATGACTATACCGTTGATATTCATGTCAAGGCGCAGGTGCCAATGATTAAAATTGACGAAGTAGATGCCAAAATTTATTACAAGCAACCCAACCTCATGAAAGTTGAGTCTAAAGGCATCGCTATTCTTCCTAAACAGGGCATGGGAGAGCTCAATGCTTTTTTGACCAATGAAAAAGCATATACCTGCGCACTCAATGGAACCAAAATGATTGGAGACGTTAAAACAGCTGTGGTTTCGGTATTGCCCCTTACCGAAAATTCGGATGTAATTTTAGTAAAATTATGGATTGATACCCAGCGCGATTTAATCCTGAAGTCGCAAATCACAAGTAAAAGCAATGGAACGCTAGATGTCGATTATTTCTATGGAGATCAGGCCAAATATGGTTTGCCTTACAAAATGGTCTTTACCATCGACGTAAAAAAATTCAAGCTTCCCAAAAGCGTGGCTGCCGACTTGCATCAGAATAAAAAGAAAAACAATGCCAAGGATGGTCCTCAGACAGGAACAATTGTCATGCAAATGCGCAATTACAAAGTCAACCAGGGGATTCCTAATTCGAAATTTAAAAGCAATTAGTAAATAACCTCAATGAGGGTGGTGTCAAAGGCGGTAGTGTTGGTAGTCTTTAGGCCGCTGTTATTGGTATTCATTTCCCAATAATAGATAGAGTAGGTGGTGTTACCGTTGTTCACACAATAAAAAGTAGTATCGAGTGAGCCATAAAAGTTTTGGGTCGTCGACGGGCAACAGCTCAAGCAGGCAGCCAGGCCTTCTTGTTTGATGTATCTAAAATGATCCATTGGAACCGGATTGTTATTCTTAAAATGGATTTTTGCCCACGACATGGCTTTGGTTCCGAGGTCGCAAAGATTATCTTTCTCTATGCTGAGTTCCGAATAATACAAGTTTTTCTCAATTGGAAAGTACAGGGGTTTGTCTACGCGCAAGATGTAACGCTCCATTTTTTCTCTGGGCACACTGAATTCATAAGTGCCATTTGCGGGTAAAGTTAGGCTTTCAACAAACAGCTCGTCAGAAGTGCCTATTGGCACTTTATAGATGGAAATAACCGCTCCTTCCAATCCTGTTTGAAAAGTTTGGTCGCTTATTTTGCCTTTAATAACGAAAGTACCCGTGCCTTTTTCGCAGGAGAAAAGCAAACTTACAATACATATTAAGGTGATCAGGCGTTCCATTTGTTGAGTAGTTCGATTTTTTCAGTTGGAATAAAGAGGAAGTCGCCTCCAAAATGTGTTGTTCTTTCTATCTTACATGCCAGTCCGTCTAGTCCGCAACGAACATAGTTCAGCTGCTCAAAAAACTCAAAAAGTACGGCATTGTTCTTGGGGTCAATTTCCAGCTGAACAATAGGTCTTTTGTTGGCCAACACGTCTTTTAAGCGCTCGAAAACCTCCCATTCATGCCCTTCGATGTCACATTTGATATAATCAATGCGCTCAAAAGTATGAAAGAAGTCAGCGGTATTAATCATTTGGACTTCTTGTGTCTTTTCTGTGGTGCTTTTTTCTTCAGGCCGCATGATGTGAGGCAAGCCTGTGCGCAACATGCCGTTTGTTTGCGGCAACACCATGGTAATACTGCCAGATTGCGCACCGAGCGCCACGTTGTGGAGTTCTACATTTTCTTTGTGGCCAATAAAATGATCGAGGACGGCATAAAACTGAGGTAGCGGTTCTATGGCAATTACTTTTCCTCTGTGGGCTAAGCGTGAAAAATTTTTGGCAAAATAACCCAAGTTGGCGCCGATATCGATGACCATAAATTGCGGTTCAATGATGCGCTTGACGAAATAATGAAATTTGAATGCTTCTTTGTGCTTGAGCAAGCCAAGATCGTAAAGCAAGTAAAAGAACCGATGTAAGGTGCTTAGGTACGCCTTTTCAGGCAAAATAAGGTAGAGTAATTTCTTCATTCGGTTACTTTGCCTCAAAAGTACAATTATTTCTATTTTTAACACATGAAATTCACGCTGCTCCTCGCATTCGTTTTTAGTGCCTTCTTATCGATAGAGGCACAATTGCAATTAGATCAAATTATGAAAGGTCCGGGTTTTGTTGGCGCCTTACCCGAAGCACCCGAGTGGTCCGTAGATGGAAGTACCATTTATTATTGGAAAAAGTTTCCAGACTCTTTGCAAAGAACTTACTACAGCTACCATTTTGGGCAGAAAAAAACTACGATTCTGACCAAGCAAGAATGGCAAAATCGTTGGGTGTGGGCCTCATCTGCGGGCCCTTTCAATTATTTACGCATTCAAGATGATATGCTTCAACGAAGAGATCCCAAGACCCAACAGGTTAAAACGTATCCTTTGTTATCTAATGCATTTTGGAATTTACAATGTTTAAATGACCCTCAAAAAGTAATTTTTCAAGAGGGGCAAAGCTTATGGCAATACGATATGCAATACGGTTTGGCCAAACAATTGATCTCGTATCAAAAATCAAAAGCCCAGGCGCCTGCCTCAGACCATTTGTCAGCAGCTGAACGCGAATTTTTTGAAAGTATCCGCAAGCAAGAACTACAAAGTGTAAAATTTGATATTCCGAAAGTGAAATTTATCGGATTCGAACCGTCAGGTGCCCTTCAAGTGGATCCTACGGCGCGCTATGTATTACTGAAGGATGAAAAACAACCCGAAGAAACGTCAACGGAAGTCCCACATTTTATTTCGGCGGACGCACATGTTTACAATGAAAAAGCACGTTCGAAGGTACTTAATGAAGAACCATCGCAACGCTTGTTTTTACATGATTTGCGTTCCGACTCTTTGGTCGAACTCGACTTTTCAGGTCTCAGCCAAATGAATGCTGCAGACCGCGCTTTGATTATACACCCGGCAATTTTTTCCCAAACCAAGCCCTTGGCTTTGTTTGATATTCGCAGTGCAGACAACAAAGACCGCTGGATTGTAACTTTGGATCTTCAAACGAGTCAAATTAATGAGCTACAGCACCAACATGATAGCGCATGGATTGGTGGCCCAGGAATATCTTCATGGAATTTTGAGACGGGTACTTTGGGCTGGTTGGTAGATGGTCAAACCATTTATTATCAATCGGAAGAAACGGGTTATTCACACCTGTATACCTTCGATCTACAAACCAAAATGAAGATGGCACTTACCAGCGGCAATTTTGAAGTGCATCAAGTGTTTTTAGCTCAAGATAGCAATGCATTTTACGTGACAACAAATATGTATCATCCCGGGACCCGCAGTTTTCATAAGTTGGATCCTAAAAAGCTAGAAATAATACCAATTCTTTTAGAACTTGGCGCCTACGAAGTACAACTTTCACCAGATGACAAGCAGCTTGCTTACCGTTTCAGTACGAGCACTCAACCATGGGAAATCTATACAAGTACTGTTAAAAACCCGAAGAGTCAATTTAAAATCACAACTTCAACCACAGAAGCATATCAATCTTACCAATGGCAAAAACCAGAAGTAATATCGTTTGAGGCAACCGATGGGATTCCAGTTTACGCACGTTTGTACAAACCGAAAGAAGAAAATAAGAATGACGCTGCTGTTTTATTTGTACATGGTGCTGGTTATTTACAAAATGCACATTACTATTGGAGTCATTATCATAGAGAGTATATGTTTCATCAAATGCTTGTTGCGCAAGGTTATACTGTGCTCGATGTCGATTACCGCGCCAGTGAGGGCTACGGCCGCAACTACCGCACGGCAATTTACCGACACATGGGTGGCCGAGATTTACAAGACTTTGTGGATGCCAAACAATTTTTAGTAGCGAATTACAAAATAGATTCCAACAGGGTAGGTATTTATGGCGGTTCTTATGGTGGTTTTATTACCCTGATGGCTTTGTTCACGGAGCCAGGTACCTTTGCTTGTGGTGCAGCTTTGCGTTCAGTTACCGATTGGGCACATTACAACCACGAGTACACTACGAATATTCTGAATTTACCTGCCACTGACCCTGAGGCCTACCGTCAAAGTTCACCTATTTATTTTGCAGAAGGATTGCAAGATCCCTTACTTATTTTGCATGGCATGATTGACGACAACGTTCAGTTTCAGGATGTTGTTAGGCTCAATCAGCGTCTGATTGAACTCGGTAAAAAAGATTGGTGGATGGCACTTTACCCTGTTGAGCGCCATGCCTTTGAATACACGAGTTCGTGGACCGACGAATACCGACGTATTTACGAATTATTTGAAACTTATTTAAAATAACAGAGCATGGCGTTGCGCACCGAAATTTTGAAAGATAAACAAACGATGTTAAAATTCATCGCTATTTTACAAGAGCTTTACCCGAGTTTGACCATGGAGCAATATGCTACAGAGCTTGATCTCATGTTGCCGCATAACTACAGCCAGCTTGCGGTTTTTGATCAAGACGAATGCATCGCCATTTGCGGTATCTGGATAGGCAATAAGTTATGGATTGGTAAATACCTCGAGCTCGATAATATTGTCGTTAAAGAAGCTTACCGCAGTAGGGGGGTTGGCGACTTGATTTTTAAAACTTTGGAGCAAAAAGGCAAAGATGAAAATTGCAATATGATGGCCCTAGATTCTTACATAAGTAATTTCAAGGCACACAAGTTTTTTTACAACCAGGGCTTTGGCCCAAAAGGCTTTCATTTTGTTAAGTTGTTGAACGAAAAAGCGGTGCGCTAATTTAGTGTCCTTTGGCTGCTAAGTAACGTTCTGCATCTAAAGCGGCCATACAGCCGGTGCCTGCCGCTGTAATGGCTTGACGGTACGTTTTGTCGGCTGCATCGCCGGCAACAAATACACCTGCTACATTTGTCTTACTACTGCCTAGTTGCGCATATTGAATATAGCCTGTTTCGTCGAGGTTGATGTAATCCTTGAAAACTTCGGTGTTGGGTTGATGACCGATGGCCACAAAAAAACCAGTACAAGGAATCTCTGACTCTTGGTTTGAGCTGCGGTCGATGACGCGCACACCCGTTACGAGTTGGCCATCGCCGAGTACTTCTAAAGTCTCGGTATTGAATCGGATGTCTATGTTTGGCGTATTTTTAACGCGGACAGCCATAATTTTTGAGGCGCGGAATTCGTCGCGGCGCACGAGCATCGTTACTTTTGTACACAATTTGGATAGGTAATGTGCTTCTTCACAAGCCGAGTCTCCGGCGCCAACAATAACGACTTCTTGATTGCGGTAAAAGAAACCATCACAAACGGCACACGCCGAAACGCCCCCACCCATTTTAAGGTAATGTTGCTCGCTGTCCAAGCCCAAGTACTTTGCAGATGCGCCTGTGGAAATAATTACCGTATCTGTATGGATCTCGTGGCCGTCTTCGGTCCAGCATTTGTGAATAGGGCCACTGAAATCGACACGCGTAATAAAGCCGGTGCGTACATCAGTTTCAAATCTTTTGGCCTGGGCCTCTAATTGGACCATCATTTCGGGGCCGGTGACGCCATCAGGGTAGCCAGGAAAGTTTTCGACCTCATTGGTAGTAGTCAATTGACCGCCTGGTTGCAGGCCTTGATACATGACGGGTTTCATATCTGCTCGTGCTGCGTAAATAGCAGCGGTATAGCCGGCAGGTCCGGATCCGATAATAAGACAAGAGATGCGTTCGATTTGACTCATTTGATTTTTCTTTTTGGCAAAAATAACGCTTTGGTATGTATTCAATTGTAACTCTTTACACATTGTTTTGAACGTTTTCTTCACAACGCAACTTATCAACAAGTGTTTCGCCTACAAAAAATAAAATGTACTTTCGTTTTATTAAACTTCATTTACTCATGACTAAACAACTTATTTTAATTTCCTTCTTTGGTCTTTCGATGTTTGCCTTTGCTCAAAAGTCAGAAACAGAAGGCCCTGAAAACCTCAATTGGTATCTCAAAGACCCCAAAAAAGATGGCGTTTACGGCACTGGAGCCACTAAAGCCTATGAAATGCTCAATGCCGCGGGCAAAAAATCAACGACCATAATTGTTGCCGTCATTGACTCTGGTGTAGAAACCGATCATCCGGACCTCAAAGATGTCATTTGGGTCAATGAAGATGAAATTCCTAATAATGGTATCGATGACGACAAAAATGGCTACGTAGATGATATTCATGGTTGGTCTTTTCTAGGAGGTGCCACTGAAGATATCGATAAAGAAGCCATGGAACTTGCACGCATGTACCGCATTGAAAGCGCATACTTTAGCGACAAAAAAGCGCAAGATATTCCAAGCAACGAGTTGGCACGTTTTGCCACATATGAAAAAATAAAGATTGCTTTTGAAAAAGAAATAGCCGAAAAGCAACAGTCGCTCACCAATATCAAAGCGCTTTCAGATTATATGGGTCGCGTAGAAGCACAAACAGGTGCTACTTTTTCTAAAGAAACGAACAATGCCTATGTGCCTGCGAGCGAAACTGATACCAAAATTCAGAAGCGCATGAACGCTATTTTATTGTTGCTTCCCGCCGAACAATTAAACACTGAAATTGCAAGTGCGCTTGAGTCAGTTGAAAGCGACCTTCGAATGGCAACTCAAAATGCAGACTCTATTCGTACGGCAATTGTCGGCGACAATCCAAATGACCTTTCTAGTAAAATTTACGGTTGCAACCGTTACGAAGGCCCTGACGCCTTTCATGGTACGCACGTCTCTGGTATCATTGCCGCTACACGCGGCAACGGAATGGGAATAGACGGTGTTGCTGATAACGTGCGCATTATGGTTGTTAGAGCGGTTCCAGATGGCGACGAGCGCGATAAAGACGTTGCTAATGCCATTATTTATGCTGTGGACAACGGCGCCAAAGTCATTAATATGTCGTTTGGTAAATACTGGACACCAAACAAAGAATACGTCGACGCAGCAATTGAATACGCACGCAGCAAAGACGTTTTGCTTGTGCATGCAGCGGGCAATGACGCCAAAGACAAAGATGTTGAAGATTCTTACCCAACGCGCAGACTCAATAACAGAACCAATGCACCAAACTGGATCGAAGTTGGCGCTAGCAGCAGTGCAAAAAGCGGTAAAAAAATCATTGCTAATTTTTCCAATTACGGAGCAACCTCCGTCGATTTCTTTGCACCAGGCGTAGATATCTATTCAACCGTTCCTGACTACAACTATGGAAACGCAAGTGGTACTTCAATGGCTTGTCCAGCAACAGCAGGCGTAGCCGCTTTAATTAGAAGTTATTTTCCAGAACTCAGTGCAGCAGAAGTGCGCGAAGTCCTGATGGCTACAACTGCCACTTATAAGAAAACAGTAGTTGCGCCCAATGGCGAGAAAGCCAAAATGAAAGACCTTTGCATAACCGGAGGTTTTGTCAATGCAGCAAACGCGGTGGCTTATTTGTTAGAAAAAAAATAAAATTTGCTTAGCCCGAATATAGTAAGCCACATGGATTCATGTGGCTTTCTTTTTATCTTTGTCAAAACAATTCTGAATGACTTTTAATCCTTGGCTAATCGCCATTTTTGCGCTTGTTATTTTCACTATGCTTTTGATTGATTTAGGTGTGGTAAATAAAAAAGCACAGCAAATCACCAACAAAGAAGCGTTGCGCTGGACACTCGTCTGGATTGGTCTTTCTATGGGTTTCAGTGTTTTGGTTTGGTGGCAAATGGGCTTTGCTAAATTTGCCGAATACCAATCTGCCTATTGGATAGAAGAAGCACTCTCCGTAGACAACATGTTTGTCTTTATCTTGGTTTTTAAGTTTTTTAAACTCGAAGGACTACTCCAACACCGCGTACTCTTTTGGGGCATCATTGGGGCACTTGTATTTAGAGGTATTTTTATTTTCTCCGGAATAGGTTTAATTAAACTTACTTACCTTCCTGAATTTGAACTCTTTGGATACCATTTTAGTTTGGATCAAGGGGCACATTCAAAACCAGGATTTTTCTTTAGGCCCAATCTCATACTTACCCTATTTGGTGCTTTCTTGGTTTATGCCGGGATCAAGTCATTAGCTGATTCCGATGACGACGAACAAAAAGATTTCAATAAAAGTTTGGGAGCACGCCTTTTGCGTAAAGTTTTTCCGGTTACTAAAAATTACCACGGCGAGGCGTTTTTTATCAAAAGGGGGCGAAAACGAATGGCAACAAAGCTCTTTTTAGTGCTCATGGTTATCGAAACCACCGATCTCATTTTTGCTATTGATTCCATTCCAGCCATTTTTGCGATTGCCCCCAACGACCCACTTATACTATATACCTCGAATATTTTTGCGGTACTTGGCCTCAGATCCATGTATTTCTTGTTGGCCAACTCTATTCATATGCTTTCTAAACTCAAATACGGCCTGGCTTTCATCCTCAGTTTTATAGGTCTGAAAATGTTGTTAGCTCCTTTCATTCACATAGAAGCAGTTGTTTCTTTATCAATTGTGGTAGGTGCGCTCGTACTTTCTGTACTGGCCTCTGTAATTTGGAAAGAGGCGCAAACAGCATCAAATTAATTCAACTAAACAATAAACGACGCGCCTTCTTCGCTTTGGCTTACGCCACTGCGCAGATTTGCAAATAGTTCGCGTCCGAATTTAAACTGATTATTGTCTTTTTCAATAAGTGGGCGGGCTATTATACTTGCTTCGTTTAAAACCTCGATGCTGCCGTTTTGGCTGTCCAGACGAATGAGGTCACCAGTTTGGATTTTGGAAATTAATCCACCATCGTGTGCCTCTGGCGTAAGGTGAATTGCTGCAGGAACTTTTCCCGATGCACCGGACATGCGGCCATCGGTCACTAGCCCGACTTTAAATCCTTTTTTTTGTAGAACCGTTAATGTAGGTGTTAAGCTATGAAGTTCTGGCATGCCATTGAATTTTGGCCCTTGAAACGGCACAACCGCAATAAAATTTTTATTGAGTTCACCGCGCTTAAACGCAGCAATAAGGTCGGCTTGTTCGTAAAAAACAATTGCTGGGGCCTCCACGATACGGTGTTCAGGTGCAACTGCCGCAGTTTTAATGACTGCTCTACCTAGGTTGCCTTTGAGCAGTTTGATGCCTCCATCTGGTGTAAATGGCTCATTGGCAGGACGAATGATATTCGTATTTAAAGAGCTAAAAGCGCCTTCTTCCCAAACTAACTCGCCATCTTTTATTTTAGGTTCTTTTGTATATTGACGAAGTCCCTTGCCAATGATTGTTTGTACGTCCTCATGTAGAAGACGGTTGTCAAGTAGCGTTCGGATTACGAAGCCCATGCCTCCTGCAGCATGGAAATGATTGACATCAGCAGCGCCGTTTGGATACATGCGCGTGATCAGAGGAACTACCGCAGATAAATCAGACATGTCGTCCCAATTAATGATGATCCCAGCAGCTTTGGCTATTGCTATGAGGTGAATTGTATGGTTGGTAGATCCGCCGGTTGCAAGCAAGCCAATGATACCATTCACCACTGTTTTTTCATCGAATAAACTGGCTAAGCTGCGTTCTTTTCCGATTTTCACGTTTTCTACCGCAATTTTGACCGCTTCTCTATTGAGTAAATCTCGCAAAGGCGTATTTGGATTGACAAAACTTGAGCCAGGTAAGTGAAGTCCCATGATTTCCATGAGCATTTGATTGCTATTTGCTGTGCCGTAAAAGGTGCAGGTTCCTGGAGAATGGTAAGAATCAGATTCGCCTTTGAGTAGTTCCTCGCGGCCAATTTTACCTTCTGCATAGGCCTGACGAATGGCTGATTTTTCTTCATTGCTGATGCCACTCGGCATTGGACCGCCAGGCATGAAGACAGCCGGAAGGTGACCAAAACGAAGGGCGCTCATCAGTAAACCGGGTACAATTTTGTCGCAGATCCCCAGATAAAGTGCAGCGTCAAACATATTGTGCGTGAGCCCGATTGCCGAGGATAGCGCAATGACATCGCGGCTGTAAAGCGAAAGCTCCATACCGGGCTGACCTTGTGTAACGCCGTCGCACATAGCGGGCACAGCTCCTGCAACTTGTGCAACAGCGCCAAAGGTATTGGCGTAATTTTTTATTGATTGGGGGTAATTTTCATAAACTTGATGCGCAGATAGCATATCGTTGTATGCTGTAATGATGCCTAGGTTGGGGACGATATCCGCGGCAAGTGCCGCTTTGTCATGTTGGTTACAGGCCGCAAAACCATGTGCTAAATTACCGCAATTCAAAGTGCTGCGATGAACACCCTGTTGAAATGCAGCCTCTATTTGCTCGAGGTAAATTTGGCGGGTTGTTTTGCTTCTTTCAATAATACGTTCTGTAATTTCGGCAATTCTTGGATGGATCATGATGCAGAAGTAAAATAAGTTTCGGTTAGTGCATTCTTAAATGCAGCTATTGGTAAATGATGTTGTTCACTGGTTTCGAAAATCAATCTTTTTTGAGTACCAGTAATCATAAGGTACAAATTATTAGCACGGCGCAGTATAGGGCCGTTAATTGTGATGCGCTGTTTGGGATCCGATGGTGCTGTTGTATTGGAAAGCAATTGTGCTTCATTGAAATTGGCTAAATCTGATGCCGTATCATTTGGAAAAATAGAAGCGGTGTGTCCGTCGGGTCCCATTCCAAGCAGTACAACGTCTGGTTCCGTAAAAATACGGTATGTGTCTTCAACTTTTTCTAAATTTTTTTGATAATCTTCGGTTTCCAAAACCAGCGGATAAATAGGTGCATTTTGTGCAGCGTTTTGTCCAATGCTTTCTCTAAGTAACTTAAAGTTAGAAAACGGACTTTTTTCATCGACGAAGCGTTCATCTACTAAACCGACATGAACCTTCGTCCAGTCTATGCTTTCATTTGATAACAAGCGATATACGCCACTTGGCGTTGAGCCGCCAGAAAGCAGTAAAGTTGCTTGGTCAAATTGAGAAATAGCAAGAGAAAGATCTGCTGAAATTTGTTTGCAAAGCGCCTGTTCTAAGGCTAATTTAGAATCGAATTCAATCATTCTCCCCATGTTTTGGTAATCCAAGATTCGCCCTCTTCTAGGATGTCGTCACCTGGCCCCCAGGTACCCGCTTCATAAAGTACGTTTTGCATGTTGGCGGCTTTCCAACTCGTCGTAATTGATTCTATCCAAGTCCATGCGGCTTGTAATTCATCTTGGCGCATGAACAGCGTTTGGTTTCCACGGATAACATCGACAATGAGACGTTCATACGCATCAGGAAATCTTTCTTTGAATGAATCTGTGTAATCGAGTTTGAGTGCAATAGGTTTGTATCGGTATCCGCCTGGTCCTGGTATTTTGGTCATTTGAATCAGCTCAATACGCTCCTCAGGTTGCAAGCGAATAATGAGTTTGTTGTTGTTGAGTTTCTCCTTTGAAGGAAAAATATTGTGCTTGACCTCTCTGAAATTGATAACGATTTCAGAGTAACGCTTGATCATGCGCTTGCCGGTGCGTAACATAAAAGGCACGCCCTTCCAGCGCCAGTTATCAACGTATGTTTTAATGGCGACAAAAGTCTCGGTTTTGGAGTCGTATTTTTCGATATCCTCAAGGTAGCTTTTGACTTGAGCAGATTCGGAAAAACCTCGCGTATATTGCCCCTTGACGGTGTCTTTTAGAACGGATTTTTTGTTGAGTGGCCTGAGGGCCTTGAGTACTTTTAGTTTTTCGTTGCGAACTTCATCTGCCTCGAGTGCAACTGGTGGTTCCATTGCGACAAGACAAAGTAGTTGAAGCAAGTGATTTTGTACCATATCGAGCAATGCACCCGATTGGTCGTAGTAAGAGGCACGCTTTTCAACTCCCAAACTTTCGGCCACTGTAATTTGCACGCTTTCAATATTTTCTGCATTCCAAGCGCGCTCAAAAAGGTTATTGGCGAAGCGCAAAACCATTAAGTTTTGAACGGTCTCTTTACCAAGATAGTGGTCAATGCGGTAAATCTGGTGTTCTTCAAAAGCTTGTGTTATTTCAGCATTTATTTCATTCGAAGAGGCGAGCGAGTGTCCTAGGGGTTTTTCAAGTACCACCTTGCTATTTTGATTTACCAAGCCACAATCCTTCAACGTTTGGGTAATGGGGCCGAATGCAGAGGAAGGAGTAGAGAAGTAGTAGATGTTCTGACGCTCTGGATATTGATTTAAAAAAGACTTGAGCTCCTGATAAGCCTGCACACTGGGGCTTTCAGCCTTTAAGAGCACTAATTTTTTAAGAAACTTCTCGATCTCTTCTTGGCTGTATTTATGGTGATCACTCTCCTGTAAAAAAGGAATTAGTTTTTGATGGAAAGTTTTGATATTTGGTTCTTTACGGGAAATGGCTATTACGTTGTTAGGAATATCGAGTTGTCCGTCGAGATCTCTATGAAAAATAGCTGGTAAAATTTTGCGGATTGATAGATCGCCGTCGCCACCAAAAACGACAATATTGAATGATTTAAAACGTTCTTGGTTTGCGTTATTTTTCGCTTGGACTGTCATGCCAAAAGTATTTAGTTTGTGTCAAATGTACACTAAGTATGTTGAAAATGCAATTAAATTTATTAAATTTAGCAACCTATATTTGTTTTTAACGTTTTGTAACCGATGAGAGTGTATTTGTTTGTTATTCTTTTTTCTATCTTTTGCATTGCGAACAGTTTAAATGCCCAAACATATGTTTTTGGTCAACTAACTGGCTCCCCAAATATGATAACCACTGGTTGGAACCTCAACGGAAATGCCGCTATTGGCGATACACCAGGTGATATCGACAATTTTCCAAACGAGTTGATCCTCACCAATGCCAACAACAATCAGTCGGGTGGTATTTTTTACAATACCCCAATTAACTTATCTATCTGCCAGAAATGGACTGTCGAATTTGATTATCGAATATGGGGTGGAAGCGCTGCAGATGGTCTAGCCTTCTGTTTTTTGAGTGTCCCACCAGCTGGATTTGTTTCCGGAGGTGGTGTAGGCATTCCAGGCACAGCAAATGGTTTAAAAGTGGTTTTGGATACCTGGAATAATTGTGGAGGTCCAAACCCAGAGCTTCAAATATATAGTGGTGTAGGTTATGACGAATGCATTGCAGGAATTGTCAAATTAGAAAATACCACAGGTAATTTAAATTTTGTAAGAAGTAATTCCTATCAGCCAGTAAAAATCACTTACAATAACGGACTGATTGCTCTTTTTATAAATAATATTCAATACCTTACAGCAAATTTTACAATCGGTTTTACTGGTTATATGGGTTTCACGGCAAGCACCGGAGGTGCTACTGATCAGCACTCAATTCGCAATGTCATTATCTATACAGATCAGGCACAATCCAATGCAGGAGTCGATGTGACAACTTGCTCAAATGATCCAGTAAGTATCGGTGTAGCACCCAACGTGGCCAATAGTTATTCCTGGTCGCCCGCAACTGGGCTATCTTCGGCAAGCGTGGCTAACCCGATTGTAACCCTTCCAAATACCACTGGTGCCACTATTACCCAAACCTACACAGTGACTACATCCCTTGCCAATGCGCCAGGCTTGTGTCCAACCACGGATCAAGTAGTAGTGACCGTACATCCGGAATACAACATTTCGAGTAATATCACCTCTTGTTCTGGACAATACATCTTGAATGGTCAAATAATAACCCAATCGGGTACATATAACACGGCCCTCACTACGGTTTTTGGTTGTGATTCTCTGGTCAACCTGAACATAACGATTTTATCCGCACCAGTTGTAAATACTGGTCAAAATATAACCCTTTGTTCCGGTGAAATTGGTAATTTAGGTATGTCTCCACAGGTTGGCTATAGTTACAGTTGGTCTCCCAACACAGGTTTAAGCGCAGCAAATGTAGCCAACCCTACTGTGCAACTATCGAATATGAATTCCAATGCCCCCATTGTCCAAACTTACACGCTTACTGTAACCGACAACAATAGTTCAGCGGGCTGTTCAGCAAGCGCACAGGTAGGCGTCACTATTTTTCCTGAACACCAAAATATCATTCAAGATACTCTTTGTAATGGTGGGCCTTTTTATTACAATGGTCAAGCTTATGCTCAGAGTGGCATTTATATAGATTCTTCACAGACTTCCTCCGGATGTGATTCCATAACTACTATCCAAATAGCTATTTCACAAACTCCTGTTTTCAATATCGATGATACGCTCATTTGTATTGGCCAACAAATCATTGTTTTTCCACAAAGCACTTTCTCAAACATTACCTACAGCTGGTTGGCTCAAAGTACAACAAATGCAGTTATTGCGCCAAGCCTTTCGCTAACACCAGCCCAGACTGTTAGTTATATGGTCTCGGCTATTGACTCATTTTTGTGTTATTACACGGATAATTTTACTCTTACTGTAGCACCATTGCCGCTATTAAGTTTAAGCGCAAATCAGATTACTTTATGCGCCCACGATACACTTCAGTTGACGGCAAGCGGTGCCAATGCCTACACTTGGATCGGTCCGGTATCTTTCGCTAACAACAATCAGAATCAAAGTGTCATTCTTCCTGTAACGGGTGTTTATCAAGTAACTGGAATCACCCAAAATGGTTGTCAAGATAGTTTAGCAGTAAGTATTACAGTGAATCCAGTACCTCAATTGCAAATTACTCCTGACCAAGGAATTTGCCCAGGATTCTCTGCAAATATCAATGTGAGTGGGGCCGTAAATTATCTTTGGGACAACATTGCTATTTCGGGAGATGGAGGAACAGTTACGCCGATTTCAACAACAACTTATCAGGTGATCGGACTCAACGTGTTTAATTGCCTTGATACAGCTAGTACAACCGTAAACGTGTATCCACAGCCTAGCGCGAGCTTTACTGCAAGCCCTTTGATTTTAACCAACGATGATCCTACGGTTTCATTTACATCCCTTGCACAAAATGCAGCCAACACTATTTGGGATTTCGGAGATGGGTCCACTTTACAAAGTAATCAAAATCAATTTGACTACACGTATCCTTTTGTAGAGGACCAAACATATACCGTCACGCTCACTGTAGAAAGCGCAGAGGGTTGTATTGATCAGAGCCAAGTTCAAATTCAAATTAAAGGAGGCATCATCTATTATGTACCCAACACGTTTACTCCTGATGGCGATGCTTTCAACAACCTTTTTACACCGATTTTTACTACTGGGTTTGATCCGGAGTCATTTCATATGACCATCTTAAACCGTTGGGGTGAAATCGTTTTTGAATCTTTTGATCCCAAAGGTGGTTGGGATGGCAAAATTGATATTTATGATGCTCAAGAGGGCACCTATACATATATTATCGCATTCAAAACGGTGAACAGTGACGAAATGAAAAGTGTCACTGGTCATGTTTTATTACTGCGTTAGGTTTATGGTAAAAAGAATACTAAGTGGTTTACTTTTCATTGTCTTTTGGAGTGCTGCACATGCGCAGTCAATTGGCGGTATTGTCAATACCTATGTCGCCGTTACAAATATTACTCTCAATAGCGTAACGGTAACAAGTAGTAATGGTTTCGCTGTAGGTGACCGTGTATTGCTCATCCAAATGAAAGGTGCTACTATCAACCAAACCAATACAGCAAGTTTTGGTCAGGTCACCGCAATTGGTTCAGCTGGGAATTTTGAGTTCACTAACATTGCGAGTATTTCTGGAAATACCATTACTTTCATTACCAATCTATGTAAACCTTTTTCAGTAGCGGGCCAACTGCAACTTATTCGCATTCCAGTCTACAATCAGGCAACCATTAACGCAGTGGTGACTTCCAGTCCATGGAATGGCTCCATTGGAGGTGTGGTAGCCATAGAAGCAACCACCAGCTTGACATTCAACAACATTATTGATGTCAGTGGAAAAGGATTTATAGGTGGCGCAGTAACCTCTGGGGGTTTCGCGTGTAACGATCCGAACTTTGCTAGCGCCGGCACCAACGCGGGTAAAAAAGGTGAGGGAATTGCCATTGCACCACTCAATCTCGCTGGCAACCGTGCGCCTTTAGCTAATGGTGGCGGCGGCTCTAACTCTGGCAACCCTGGTGCGGGTGGTGGTGCAAATGGTGGTGTTGGTGGCAGGGGCGGCAATCAATTCTCGGGTTCTTGTCCAGTGAATACAGCTTACGGCATGGGCGCTTACAGTCAAAGTTATGCCACTTACCGCGCATTTTTAGGTGGCGGTGGTGGCGGTGGTTACAAAGACAACGGGCTCAATGCGACCAACGGTTCTAACGGCGGCGGAATTGTCTTTATTATCACGCCAACAATCAGTGGCAACAACCAAAGTATCAATGCTAGTGGCGCGAACGTCATTGGCAATACCGATTCCGAAGGTGCTGGAGGAGGAGGTGCTGGTGGCTGTGTTTATTTGCTATCACAAACCGTGAATTCAAATCTGAATGTCAATGTAAGCGGTGGCAACGGCGGCAACATTTTTAGTACTTTGTGGTCTTCTGCTTGCCACGGCCCAGGTGGCGGTGGAGGCGGTGGAGCTGTTGTTTTTCAACAAGCCGCACTACCTGCAAACGTAAGTCCAATTTTGACAGGCGGCAATCCGGGTTCTGTCTTGCATACTGGACCGGCTTGTGCCGGAACAAACTTTGGTGCCCAAGCAGGGGCGTCAGGTATTTTGGTCTACAATTACATGCCTCCAAGCCCAGGTGCACCGCCCAATCTTGGATCCGATACACTCATTTGTGCGGGTACTTCCTTTACTTTGCAACCAGATTCAAGCTACGCATCATACGCCTGGAGCAACGGTGCCACGACGCCATCTATTGTAGTCAATGGTCCGGGAACCTATTGGCTCGATGTACCAAGTGGCTGCGCTTTGGCCAGAGATTCGATTGTTGTGAGTGTACAACAACCTATCTTAGATTTGGGTCCAGACCTTGCTCTTTGTGCCGGAGATTCCTCCTTGATTCAGCAAAATACGTCGTTTAGCAGCTATTTGTGGTCCACAGGTGCAACAAGTGCTGCAATTTACGCAAGTACTCCAGGAACATACTCATTAACCGTTACCGACAATTTGGGTTGTGTGGCCACCGATCAAATCAACGTCGTGGTTTTGCAACCCGACTCCTCTGCGAGTTCAATGAATTTATGCGTCGGCTCCTCATATGATTTTTATGGTCAAATAATAACGAACGCCGGATTGTACACAGCTATACTCAGCAATCAGAATGGTTGTGATTCAATCGTTACGTTAAATGTCAACTTAGAATCGGATACAACACTGCTCTCGATTACCATTTGTGCGGATTCCATATTGAATTTTAATGGCCTAAGCATTAGTGCACCTGGCGTATATACGGTTCATTTGCTCAATCAAAATGGTTGTGATTCTACAATTATTTTATCGCTTAACGAGTGGGCGCTGCCAATTGTAAGTGTGCCCGATACATTTGTTTGTGCCAATACTTGTGTAGATATCTTCCCTTCTGGCGGCCTGACTTACACTTGGAGTGTGCCTCAAAATGCGAATGGTAGCATAACGGTTTGCCCTAGTCAAACAACAAGTTATCAGGTTATAGGTACGGATCTAAACGGCTGTGAATCTTTACCTGTTCAAGCTACGGTTCAAATCGATCCTATTCCAGTTCCTAATTTTTATATCGACCCAGATCAAGTAGAAATCGATGATCCGGTTATTACCATTTACAACGTGACACCTGGTAATTTGAATCACTTATGGAATGTGAACGGCGTCGTTTTTGAAAATTCGAATGGTAGTTTTAATTTTGAGTTGCCATTTACCGAAGGCACTTACAGCATACAACTGGTGAGTTCCACAGATTTGGGTTGTACAGATTCTTTAACATTAACTGCCACCGTCATGAACAACATCGCGGTGTATGTTCCAAATGCCTTTACTCCTGATGGCAGCGAGTTCAACACGGTGTTTTTTCCTGTTTTTTCAACTGGATTTATTCCAAAAGGATATCAATTTTCGATTTTTAATCGTTGGGGAGAAATTATTTTCTATAGTGCCAATCCCAATGCTTATTGGGATGGTGCAATGGCGAACGGTACGGATTGCCCGGATGGTGTTTATAATTATTTAATTGAATATCAACAGACGCAAAAAGGAGAGCCTATTCGCATCTTGGGCTTTGTCCATTTGTTGAGATAAAAAAAAGCCCCGGATGAGGCTTTTTTAAAGGTTTTTTAATATTCATCTTCGTTGAAGAGAAAGTCTTCTCTTGATGGATAATCTGGCCATATTTCTTCGATGCTTTCATACATGTCCCCTTCGTCTTCAAGGTCTTGTAGGTTTTCTACGACTTCTAGTGGGGCGCCCGTACGAATGGCAAAATCAATGAGTTCTTCTTTAGTGGCAGGCCACGGTGCGTCTTCAAGATAGGAGGCAAGTTCCAGTGTCCAGTACATGAGTCTTTATTTTAGGTTTAATTTTTGGCAAAAGTAATTTTTATTTCCAAAAATCCAAGCCTTCGTCGTAAAAACAAGGAAAAATTAATGTCTTGGCGTCCAAGTTTGTTCTGTTGAACCTGCGTCATGGTTGATTTTTCGAGCCAAAACAAAAAGATAGTCACTGAGTCGGTTCAAATAAGCAAGCACCAATTCTTGAACACCTTCAAGTTCATCTAGTGTGACCACCATGCGTTCGGCGCGCCTACAAATACAACGCGCAACATGCGTATGTGCACTATTTATGTGTCCACCCGGTAAGATAAATGCAGTGAGCTCAGGCAAAGCTTCATCCATAATATCCATCCAGTGCTCTAATTTTTGAACATCAGATTCGTTTAAATCAGGAAGTTGCATTTTAGATTTTTCTGGATCTGCTGCTAAATGAGATCCGATCGTAAAAAGGCGATCTTGAATTTCTCGGAGTTGTTCAATATAACGCTTGTCTAGGTCTAGGGTGCTGATAAGCCCAATGTAAGAATTGAGTTCGTCGATGGTGCCATAAGCCTCTATTCGGACATCTCCTTTAGAAACGCGTGTTCCGCCGATGAGTCCAGTGCTGCCTTGATCTCCTTTTTTGGTATAAATTTTCATGCTTGATGGTTCAAGAGTAAAGTCGAAATTTGTGTGGCGTCGTAACGACAAGCTAATAAGCGTTCCATTACCGCCTCTAGAATGCTATCGGGGCAAGATGCACCTGAGGTCAAAACAATGCGCAATTGCGTTTGCGTTGGTAAAAATGCTTCGGTTAGCTTTAAATGCTTTTGGTGGTAGTCAAAATGCTGAATGTATTCATTTTGAATTTCAGCGGCGTCTTTGATGTAATAGGTTTTGAATTTTTGTTCGAGCAGCTCTACTAAATGACTAGTGTTTGAACTGTTGTACCCGCCTACAACGATTGCTAGGTCAGCCTCTTGCTCTAATAAACTAAGTGTAGCCGATTGGTTGTCGTTGGTTGCATAACAGAGGGTATCTCGGGTATCTGCCATGTGTTCTTTGATAGCGTCATCGCCGTAGAGCGCAATGTATGTTTGTCTTAAGAAATCTGTGATTTCTTGGGTTTCTGAAGCCAACATGGTGGTTTGATTGACTACACCAATTTTGTTTAAATGTTGTTCGGGATCAAAGCCCGGCGTGTGTTTTCCTTTAAAAAAAGCATGGAATTCAGCACTAGTTTTGTTTTTGGTGATTACTTGTGCCAGGAAGTTTGCTTCTTGTTGGTTTTTAATGACCAATGCGTGTCCAGATGCCGCAGCATGAGAAAAGGTAGCACGCGTTTCTTCGTGGTCATGTTTGCCATGGATAATGATGGTGTGGGCTGTTTGTCCTAACTTTTCGGAACGGTTCCATACTTTTTCGACAAACGGACAAGTTGTGTTGTAGGTCTGAACATCGATTCCTAATTCTTTGAGTTGCTGCTCAATTTCAAGAGTAGTACCAAATGCGGGGATCAGAACGACGTCGTTGGGTGTGAGGCTTTCAAATGCAATGAGTTGTTTTCCGTGGGTATCTTGTAAGAACTGAATCCCGTTGGTTTGAAGGTCTTCGTTGACCGCTGGGTTGTGTATCATTTGCGAAAGCAAGAAAATTCGTTTTCCTGGGTTCTCGGCGATAGCTTTGTAACTGCGTTCTATTGCGTTTTCTACACCATAACAGAATCCAAAGTGTCTGGCGAGTATAAAAGTAAAATTACCCAATTGAATTTCGGTTGGGCTGAAGTCTTTTTTGCGCGGATCAGCGGCTTTGCGCTGCGCCTTGACTTGACCTAAGATGCCAGAACGGTAAAACGCAGGTACTTCAAATTGTTTCATATTTTAAAAACGCATGAGCGCAAATTTAGTTCAGCTTAATGTTGCGTACCAGGATATTGTTCAAGTGCAACGCGTAAGCATTCAACAGCAGCTTTCAGATGCGCTTGATCCAAAACGTAAGCAATTCTTGCTTCGTTGGTTCCAGCGCCTGGTGTGGCATAGAAGCCATCGGCTGGCGCCATCATTACAGTCTGACCGTTGTGTGAAAACTCCTCGAGCAACCATTGACAAAAATGTGCTGCATTGGAAACAGGGAATTTTGCAACACAATAAAATGCGCCGCTTGGTTTGGGGCAGTATACACCCGGAATACTATTGAGGCCTTCTACCATAATGTTTCGTCGAGCAACGTATTCGGCAACGACCTCGTCGAAATAAGATTGAGGTGTTTCTAAAGCGGCTTCCGCTGCAATTTGGTCTACTGTTGGCGGCGACAAACGCGCTTGGCCAAACTTAAGTGCCGCTTGCATGAATTCATTGTTTTTGGAGATCAATACCCCAATTCGCGCGCCACACATAGAGTAGCGCTTGGAGACGGAATCAATCATGACGACATTTTGTTCAAGGCCGCTTAAATTCATGGTTGAGAAGGGTACCGCTCCGTCGTAGCAAAATTCTCTATAGACTTCGTCGGCAAATAAGAAGAGGTCGTGTTTTTGAACGATATTACTCAGTTCTTCAAGTTCTTGTTGGGAGTATAGATAACCAGTAGGGTTCCCAGGGTTGCAAATGATGATTGCTTTTGTTCTTTTAGTTATTTTTGCCTCGATTGCAGCCACAGGAGGTAAGGCAAAACCATTTTCAATGTGTGCGGTTACCGGAACAACCTTTAGACCCGCCATAACAGCAAAGCCATTGTAATTGGCGTAAAAAGGCTCAGGAATAATCACTTCATCGCCTGGATTGCAAGCGGTCATGAGTCCAAAAATAAGGGCTTCAGAGCCACCTGTTGTAACGATGATATCTGCGGAATTTACAGGAATACCTTGTTTTTGATAACTAAGTGCTAATTTTTGGCGATACGACTCAAAACCTGCAGAGTGGCTGTATTCGAGTACTTTGTGTTCCAAATGATGGATGGCGTCGAGTGCCACTTGCGGCGTTTCGATGTCAGGCTGACCAATATTGAGGTGGTAAACGGTTTTCCCGGCTTTTTTAGCGGCTTCCGCATAGGGCACCAATTTGCGAATGGGCGATGCGGGCATTTCAATTGCTTTTGCAGACAATAAAGGCATGTACTTAAATTTAGTTTCCAAAATTAAGCAATCTTTTTTTTGTGGATTTTTTTATTGTTTTCAAATTTTTTATATATTCGCCATATCTAATTTAAATCGCAACGCCTATAGATCAAATTTACCTTTAACCGCTGAAACCACTTTTCTGCACAAAGCGTAAACTATGATCTTATCTCAATTAAGCGATTCACAGCTCATCAAAGACTATGTATCTGGAAACGAAGAAGCCTTTGCTGTCTTGCTCAATAGGCATCAAGAAGCCATTTTTAAATTTATTTACAACAAAATAAAGGATACCGATTTAGCCAACGACCTCTTTCAAGAGACCTTCGTTAAAGTGATCCAAAAGTTAAAATTGGGTGCTTATCAAGAAGAAGGTAAGTTCTTGCCTTGGGTGATGCGCATTGCACACAACTTAGTTATTGATCACTATCGCAAGCAAGCCAAACACCGCTTGATTTCAGAGCGTCATTCTTGGTCAGAAGACTACAATATTTTTCATCGAATTGCCAGCGAAGATGCCAATTACTTGCAACAAACTACGCTAGAAGAAGTTGCCGAACAACTCCATGTACTCTTGGGTCACTTACCTGAAAGCCAGCGTGAAATGATTTATATGCGACTTTTTGAAGAACGTTCATTTAAAGAGATTTCCGAAACTGAAGGAGTTAGTATCAATACGGCTTTGGGTAGAATGCGCTATGCGCTTTTGAATTTGCGCAAAATGATCGATGAACATGCGCTTACAATGGTTCAATCCTAGCCCAATTCAAATAAGCTGCTTATCTTTGTAGCTCACTTTTGAATTATGTTTGAGAATCTAACCGATAAGTTTGAAAGAGCCTTTAAAGTCCTTAAAGGACAAGGTCAAATTACCGAAATCAATGTAGCTGAAACCTTAAAAGAGGTGCGCCGGGCTTTGCTCGATGCAGACGTCAGCTTCAATACGGCCAAGCAATTCACCAATACCGTCAAGGAAAAGGCTTTAGGGCGCGACGTACTTAATGCTGTTTCGCCTGGTCAGCTCATGATCAAAATTTGTCATGAAGAATTGATCGAACTCATGGGCTGCAACGAGGTTGAAATCAACTTAAAAGGAGCGCCAGCCATTATTCTTATGTCAGGTTTGCAAGGTTCGGGTAAAACAACCTTTACCGGAAAACTTGGCGCTTATCTCCAAAATAAAAAAGGCAAAAAAGTTTTGTTGGTGGCTTGCGACGTCTACCGTCCTGCTGCCATTGATCAGCTTCATGTGCTCGGAGAACAACTTTCCATTGACGTATTTTCTAACAAAGAAGAAAAAAATCCAATCGCTATTGCGAATGCTGCTGTAACGCACGCCAAAAGCAATGGTTTTAATGTTGTTTTGGTCGATACTGCTGGACGCTTGGCAGTCGATACCCAAATGATGGATGAAATTGCTGCGCTCAAACAAGCTTTGCAGCCATCTGAAACCTTATTTGTTGTCGATTCCATGACTGGTCAAGATGCCGTCAATACAGCTAAAGCTTTCAATGAACGCATTGATTTTGATGGCGTTGTGCTCACCAAACTCGATGGCGATACCCGAGGTGGAGCCGCACTTTCGATCAAAGCAGTGGTCAACAAACCTATCAAGTTTGTGGGTACCGGCGAAAAAATGGATGCCCTCGATATCTTTTACCCAAAAAGAATGGCAGACCGCATCTTGGGTATGGGCGACGTCGTTTCGCTAGTAGAACGTGCTCAAGAACAATTTAACGAAGAAGAGGCGCGTCGCTTGCAAAAGAAAATCATGAAAGATCAATTCGATCTCAATGATTTTTTAGCGCAATTGCAGCAAATCAAAAAAATGGGCAATGTCAAAGACCTCATGGGCATGATTCCCGGAATGGGAAAAGCCATGAAAGACGTCGATATTCCAGACGATGCCTTCAAAGGAATAGAAGCCATTATTCTTTCGATGACGCCCAAAGAACGCGCCAATCCTGGCCTACTTAATCCGTCACGTAAAAACCGCATTGCCAAAGGTAGTGGCACAAACATTCAAGAGATTAATAAGCTGCTTAAGCAATTTGAAGAAATGCGCAAAATGATGAAGCTTATGAGCAACCCGCGCAACATGATGGGCATGATGAGCAAACTCAAAGGAATGGGCGGTATGCCAGGCATGTAACATGGAAAATCAAAATCCATCAGATTGGTATTCACCTAAGCCGGTTCTTGAAAAGGTAAAAGTCAAGAGCAATTGGGTGCTTACTTTATTTTCTGTTTTGGTTTTTGCACTAAGTTTTCTATCGATTTTTTCCGACGAACTCGATTTTGTTTTTTATTTGGTGGTCGTACTTTTTTTGCACGAACTCGGGCACTACCTCTTGATGAAATACTTCCGTTACGAGGACCTACGCATGTTGTTTATTCCACTAATGGGTGCTTTTGTACAAGGCAGTAAAAAACAGTATTCTCAAAAAGAAAGTTTTATAGTGATTGCTGCGGGACCGTTTCCGGGTGTTGTATTTGGTCTGATTTTATTATTTATTGCGCAAAGTTACCAGCAAAGCTGGCTATTAGAGCTCAGTTTTTTATTCTTATTTCTAAATGTAATCAATTTGCTCCCAATAGATCCGCTCGACGGTGGGCAGTTATTTAAGCTCTTTGTGCGCCAAAAACGAGATCTTTTTTTACTGGTATTTGCACTTTTGTCATCATTACTAATGATAACAGTAGGCTATTTCATCGAGAGTTGGATCCTACTTGCCTTCGGATTTTTAATGTCCTTTAAGGTGCGCAGTTTTCAGCGCAACCACCAATACAGACAACTCCTCGATGCACAAGGCATCGATTACGAGTGTAATTACGAAGCACTTACTGATCAAGATTACCACCTGATCAAACAACTTATTTTGGATGAAAATCCAAAATTGCGTGCATTCGATGCGCAGTATCCTGAGGAAGCAAAAGAGATGATCGCCAGCCATGTCAACGCGGTTTTGGCTGTTCCGGTCAGTCGCGACACTTCGTTGTTGTTTAGAAGCCTGCTCATTTGTTGTTGGTTACTTTTGATCATTTTGCCCGTATTGCTATTGGTCGGGCCATTTCTCGATTTCAACTGGTATTTTGGCGCGTTTTAAGTTTTTTATAGGTTTGGTATGCTTTGCATGCTTCGGGGCAGAGGGGTTATACGCTCAGTGTCAGCAAGTGCTTGTGAGCGGTAAAATTATAGATACCGCGCGTTTGCAAAATTTCTACAACCTTATGGTGGTCAATAAAACGACAGGTAGAGGGGTGTTTGGGCAGCCAAATGGTCATTTTTCTGTTTATGCCAATTCAGGAGACCTCATTGCACTTTCGACAAAAGGATATCCCGTCTATCAATTTGTAGTGAAGCCAGACGAAAATTGTCAGACTAAAATCCTAGCCTATATTGAGCGCTTGCCTCAAGAAGTACCCGATGTAATTGTACGCCCACTCAAAACCTTAGAACAAATCAAGGAAGAGCGCGAAAACCTCGCGATGCGCGAAACGCGATTGGTTACAGGTGTAAATGTGCTCGAAAGCCCAATAACTGCTTTGTATCAGGCGTTTTCCAAGAAAGAACAAAACAAACGTTGGATAGCTGAACAAGAATACAAAGACGACCAACGCCGCATTGTGCAAGAATTACTAAGGTTGTACGTTGCTTTCGATATCATCGAGCTATCTGAGCAAGAATTCGATGCATTCATTACCTTTTTGAATATCGATGAGCAATTCATCAAAACAGCCACTGAAATGGAACTCATTTTGTTTATCAAAGACAAATACGAGCATTTCAAACGTCTATAATAAGGTGCGCTTGATCGCTTTTTATAAACTTTTGATTTCCTGCATGATGCGCGCTGCAAGGTCGTTTGCTTTGCCCTCTGAGGCTGATTCAGCATAGATTCGGATAATCGGTTCTGTATTGCTTTTGCGCAAATGCACCCATTCTTTATCAATATAAATCTTGACGCCATCAGTGGTGTCAACTTCATGGGCAGCATATAACTTTGCCATTTGTACTAGAATGTGATCGACATCTGTACCTGGGTCAAGATCAATTTTATTTTTGGAAATCACATAGTTAGGGTAACTGGCGCGCAAAGCCGTCATTGACAATTTCTTGTGAGCCAAGTGACTTAAAAATAAGGCGATGCCTACAAGAGCGTCACGGCCGTAGTGGAGTTCCGGATAAATGACACCACCATTACCTTCGCCACCTATTACTGCACCAATTGCTTTCATTTTGGCCACCACATTCACTTCGCCAACAGCGGCAGCTTCGTAGCGCAAATTGCGTTGTTCGGTGATGTCGCGCAGCGCTCGTGTCGATGATAAATTTGAGACTGTTGGGCCAGGGGTGTGGGTGAGTACGTAATCGGAAACGGCCACAAGGGTGTATTCTTCGCCAAACATGCTGCCGTCTTCGCAAACTAAGGCCAAGCGGTCTACATCGGGGTCAACGGTGAGACCAAGATGAGCTCTGCTCTGCACAACGCGCTGCGCTAGCTCGGTGAGGTGTTCTGGAAGGGGCTCAGGGTTGTGGGGGAAGTGCCCGGTTGGTTCGCAATAAAGTTCTTCTATTTGCGCGACACCTAGGGCGCGCAATAATGCAGGTACAAAAATACCACCTGAAGAGTTGACGGCATCGACTACAACTTTAAATTGTGCTTTTTGAATGGCTGCTTTGTCAACGAGAGGTAGTGCTAAAATCGCTTTGATGTGCTTATCCAGGTAAGATGAATCAAATTCTACTGTACCCAGGTCATCTACCTCTGCAAAATCAAATGTTTCATCTTGGGCAATTTGCATGAGCGCTTCGCCTTCTGCACCAGAAATAAATTCGCCTTTCGCATTTAGCAATTTGAGCGCATTCCATTGTTTTGGGTTATGACTTGCCGTCAATATAATGCCGCCGTGTGCGTTTTCCATTGGTACGGCAACCTCAACGGTTGGGGTGGTAGATAAGCCTAAATCGATAATGTCAATTCCTAATCCAACCAACGTCTGTTGTACCAATGCGGCAATCATAGGGCCTGATAAGCGCGCATCGCGGCCAATAACCACCTTCAATTTTTGTCCTGGATGCTGTTGTTGAAGCCAAGTGCCATAGGCGGCGGCAAATTTAACGGCATCAATAGGCGTAAGGCCTTGGTCAACACGGCCACCAATTGTGCCGCGAATACCCGAAATAGATTTAATAAGTGTCATTGGATTTTGTTCTGAAGCATTTGTAATACAGCGACCATTGCCTCGGTGCCTTTGTTTCCGTGAATGCCGCCAGCGCGGTCAATAGATTGCTTTTCGGTGTTATCGGTGAGTAAACAGAAACCAACTGGCTTGTTGTATTTAAGCATGACGTCCATGAGACCTTGTGTTGCGCCACTGCATACGAAGTCAAAATGCCGTGTTTCACCTTGAATCACAACACCAATGGCTAAGACGCCATCAATGCTTTGGTCCTGGCAGAGTTGTTGTGCACCCAAAGGTAATTCAAAAGCGCCAGGAACACGAATAATGCGTCTAGAGGCTTGTTTATGCCCAATGGCATCTAAGACTTCTAGTGCGCCTATTAATAGTCTTTCTGTAATGTGCCCGTTCCAAGCAGAAACAACAATGCCGATTCGAAAATCGGCACAGTTGGTTAATGTGGTTGGATCAAAGGCCGAGAGGTTTTTACCTGCGGTAGCCATGATGAATGTTATTTAGTTGCACAACGAGCGATATAGCGATCGATGGTTTTGGTGCTTGCGTAATTCGGATAATCGTCTTTGATGCGTTGGTAGTGCGCAGCGGCATCAGATTTTTTATTGAGTTCTTCACAAACCAAACCAGCCTTGAACAAGAACATTGGGCTTGTGAATTCGTTATCTTCGCGGTCTGCTGCCTCTAAATACAACTCAAGTGCGTCGTTGTATTTCTTCATTTGGTTGTAGCAGTCACCTTGCAAACCAATACTAAGCGTAGAAATGTAGGTGTCTTCGAGGTCTACACTTTTTAATTGATCGAGAGCAGCAGTGTATTTACCTTTTTTCATGTATTGTGTAGCTAAAAGGTACTGACCGATTTCGCCTCCGGTTTTGCCGTCGTTGTTTTTGACAAACGGGATCAATACACTGATAGCTTGGTCTGTGGAGTCTTTGGTGATGTAATTGAGCGCTACCCACCAACCGTCGTTGGATTTTTCATTGGCTGGGCCCCATATGAACTGACGGTAGGCGAAATATAGCACAACGAGTGCAATAACACCGCTGACAATATATGTGCCTAATTTGAAATTCTTATTAGTGTTGAATTTGTTTTTAAGGTCTTCGAAGCTCAATTGCTCTATCATATTCCAAAATTTTGAAACGCAAATATAAATCATTTTAGCAAATGAATTGTGTATTTTTGCGCTATGTTTACATACACAAGCGCTCCTTTTTCTCTTCTTGTCATCCTACTTCTTTTATTGAGCCCCACTTTTAAGGCGCAAAACACCATCAGTATTACAGGTAAAATATTATCCAGTGAGCGCAGCATTCCTTTGGAATATGTCTCTATAAAATTGTTTCTCTTACCCGACTCCAGCTTTCAAAAAGGAGTATTTTCCAATCTCGAAGGAAAATTTGAATTGATCGCAGCGCCAGGCAAATACTTTATTCAACTTAGTTTGGCACAATACGAGACCCAGAATACCGAAAGCTTTGAACTCAAGGCGGGTCAAGTTAATTTTCATTTCGGAACCATTCGCTTGCACATGACCAAAACGCAGGATGTAAAAGACATCGTCGTGCAGGGTCAAAAAGACATCATGCAAGCAGGTATCGACAAAAAAGTGTACAATGTGGCCGAAGACCTCAATGTCAACGGGGGTACCGCCAACGATATTCTCAATCGCTTGCCATCTGTAGAGGTAGATCAAGATGGCGGCGTTTTGCTTAGAGGGCAGGGGAGTGTCACTATTTTGATCGACGGCAGACCCAGCTCTTTGAGCGGAAGTACTGGCAAAACGCTCCTCGATGCCTTGCCTGCAAATTCTATTGAGCGCGTAGAGATCGTCACAAATCCTTCTGCTAAATACGACCCCGACGGCAGTTCAGGCATCATCAATATTGTTCTTAAAAAGAATAAACTACTCGGTTTTAACGGAATGGTTTCGACCAACCTGGCTTCCGGAGATCTTTCAGGCGGAAATGTCGGTGAGGGGACGGCTTCATTAAGCTACCGCAATGGCAATATCAATGTTTTCGGAACTTACACCGCCCGCTACCTCGACGGCTACCGCAATAACTACAACGACATTCGTCAAGATTTAAGTTCTGGTACGTTTATTTTAGATCAAAACCGAACTGGAACCGATTTGGACGCGGGTCAAACTTTTCGTTTCGGAACAGATATCAACCTCAATCCGCGCAATACGATTGGTTTTGTTACAACAGGTTCTTTAACGCGACGCGACCGCACCGGTGACCTATGGAACGCTGAACTCAACGAACTAGACGAAATCACAAACTTGTGGCAGCGCACCTCTTTAGACCCGACTAAACGCCGTAACCTGGACCTCAATATCAATTATAAACACGATTTCAAAGACGAACGCGGCAATTTAATCATCGATTTCAATCAATCTTTAGGTACAGAATGGATTGAAGGGTACTACAAAAATATTTACTATAACCCTGATAGTTCTTTATCAACTACGCCGATCTTGGATCAACAGCTTTTTAATACCGAAAAAAACAATATTACCACTGCACAAGCCGACCTCACTTACTTGTTTCCTGAACTTGGTTTGCGCACTGAGACAGGTTTAAAAGTTATCTTGCGCGACCAACTCGTCGATACTTATTCTCAAACCCTGGATAATTTTTCAGGTGCTTATCAAGCCGACACCTTGGCTAATTTTCTTTACGGCTACAAAGAACAAATCTTTAGTGCCTATGGCGTGGTTGGAAAACAATTTAATCGCTTTAAAGCACAGGCTGGTTTGCGTCTAGAGAAAGCCTACCAAATCCCGAACCTGATTTCAGACAGTATCCGGATTGTCAATGACTACTTCAATTTCTTTCCTTCGGCACACCTGCGCTACGAATTTAAGCCAAAATCAGAGCTCAGCCTCAGTTACTCTCGACGCATCAAGCGTGCTTCCGCCGGCGAACTCAATCCTTTCACTAATTTTTCGGATCCATACAATTTACAGCGCGGAAATCCGTACCTCAACCCCGAATTCATTCATTCGTTTGACTTCGCTTATTCATTGGAAAAAAAGAAATTGACCGTTTCGAGCGCTTTATTTTACCGTAGTGCCAATGACGTCATATCCAGGTTCAAAGAATTCTATCCGAATAATACCAGTGCGGTTACCTACCTGAATATTTCTCAGACCAAATCTCTGGGAGCTGAGCTAATCCTTATGATGAAACCCATCAATGGATTGCGCACAACGGTTTCTTACAACGGCAATTATACTTGGTATTTCAGCAACGACAGCCTCATTCCGGATCGCCAAGGATTTAACCATAATGTGAAATGGAACACCTCCTATGAATTCTGGAAAAAGACGGCAACAGTTCAGTTGAGTGTCAATTACAATGGACCAAGGGTTACTGTTCAAGGTATTGCGCAACGCAAAGGCCCAATAGATCTTGCGTTTGAGAAGAAACTTGCCAACGGTAATTGGACGATAGGCACAAGGGTCACCGATATTGTCAACCGACAAGGTTTTTATTTTATCGTTGATCGCCCTGGTATATACCAGTCAGGTGAATTCAAATGGCTCACGCGCCGAGTCTATATTTCTGCTACTTACAAATTTGGAAAGCTGGAGATTTCGAACAAAGGCAAACAAATGAGTGCCGACGGCGGCGGCGGAGAACTCTAGCTGATTTTAGCCTGAAGTGCTTTGTTCCAGGAAATCCATTCTTTTAATGAAGGCGGTGTATTTTGCTCATTTAATTCGTTTAAATGGCATATTCCTTTTCGCTCTAAATCCTTTAACTCTGTTAAAATGGAGAGCGGGTCAAATTGTTGAGACAATTTTATCTCGCTAGATGCCACATTGGCCTCTGACCAAAAAGTCAATGATTTGCTTAAAATGAGTTGATAAGCTAATAGTATTTCCCATGCATTTTGCGGTGAGGAGCTATTGTAGAGCAGGTGAGCCGCCTTGATTTTTGCTTGTTGAAGCAGGTTGTATTGCGCAACAAGGGTTTGGCCGGCAGCAGAAGGAAGGTCGTTGAGTACCTTCAATTGTTCATATTTGAAAGGGAGCTTTAGTGTTTCTGCGGATTTGGCTAAGTTTTTTAAAGCGCTAATGCATTTTGGAAACAACAAAATTTGATCGAGTTGTCGATAGATTTTTTGTTTGTGTTCGAAAAAAACAAATTCTAATTGCTCAGCGAGGTCCTTGTTTTCATCTAAATCCAAAAGAGCAAGGGCTTCGCTTTGTGTCATTTTTGCTGGTTTTTGCGCATGCGTAAATTGAGCAGCTCTACAATGAGCGCATAGACCAAGGCAAAGTAGATGTAGCCTTTTTGTATATGTTCGCCAAAACCGTCAGCGATAAGCATAACGCCAATAGCAACCAAGAAAGAAAGCGCAAGCATCTTGATGGTTGGCCTTTCATTGATGAATTTACTAATTGGTCCAGAAAATAGCATCATGACAACCATTGAAATCAATACCGAAAGTACAATGATAATCAACGGGTTGCCGTGCGTTTCGTGCGCAATATCGTTGGTCATGCCTATAGCAGAAATAACCGAATCAAAACTGAAAATAAAATCAACTATTACGATTTGGGTAACGGCCGCAGAAAAGGTAGCGCTAGCTTTTGAGCTGGTTTCGTGTGCGGTGCCTTTGACACTTGCGTGCATTTCGCCGACCGATTTATAGATCAAAAACAAACCGCCGATGAGTAACACTAAGCTGTGTGCCGTAAATGAATAACCAGCTAACGAAAAAAGTGGTTCTCGATCGAGGGTCATGATCCAGGAGACCAAACTAAGCATGATAATACGGATCAACAAAGCCAAGCTCAGGCCGATCATTCGAGCACTGCGTTGTTTGTTTTTGGGTAAGTTGTCAGTAATGATTGAAATAAAAATAATGTTATCGATACCCAAAACGATTTCCAGTAAGGTAAGGATAAACAAGTAAGTAAGACCAACAGAGGTGCCTAGAATGGCAAAGTAATCAATCATTGAAGTTATTTTTTGTTTTTTACGAAATTAAAAAAGTCTTGCAGAACAGCTGCGTTTTGTTCTTGATTGGTAGTTATTTCCAAAATTTGTTGGATCGGGTTCATTAAAAAAGCGCTAAGGGTTTTAGACAAGCTCTCTTTTTGATCGAGATAAACCACTTCAAAACCAAATCCTTCTGCAATTTTACCTGGAGATTTTTGATGCGTTGCCTCAAAATATTGACCGCGTAACGGTGAGGTAGCCGGACCTGGTATAATCTGAAAAATCCCCCCACCGTGGTTTTGAATGATGACGATCTTCAAGTTTTTGGGAAACGGTTGGGTCCAGAGTGCGTTGCTGTCGTAAATAAAAGAGGTGTCGCCGCAAATGAGCAAGTGTGCACTTTTTGGAGCGCTGAGAGCGGCTCCTACTGCGGTAGATACAGAGCCGTCGATACCGCTAGTGCCGCGGTTGCTGTGATAAATTACACCTGAGATAGGGTCAAAAAGTTGTGCATAACGAACTACCGAGCTATTGGCTAGGTGAAGTGTGCAAGAACCTTGAATGTTGTCTTGAATGGCGGAAAAGACGTCGTAGTCATAAAGTTGCGCCGGATTGGTTTCAAATAAGGCTTGTTTATCTTTGGCTATATAGTCAATTGCCTTCCATTTGCCTTGGAAATTATTGTTTTGCAATGAAATGTCCGCATTCAAAATTGACTCAAAAAAGAAAACGGGATCAATTGGTAGGCATTGAGTGAGGGTCCCGTATGTGTTCATTTGTGGGAAGTCACTAGCCAGACGCCAATGTACGGCCAAAGAAGTTTGACGCAAATAAGCCTTGATGCGCTTGGAGACAACAGCACCTCCAAGACTAATTAAAACATTGGGGTGAAAGCTGCTATCTGCCGGATCGAAACCATTAAGGCTGCGGTCAATACAGGAATTAAAGAGCTCAGACTGTAGATTGGAAGTATTCTCAACCAAAACCACCACATTGCTAAAGGCAGCAAATTGAGCGAGCACATTTTGAAGTTTGGTATTGGGATCCATTTGCCCCACAAGCACCATGATTTTTTGATCTTGGAGGATTGAAAAATCGGGGAGAGGAACTTCTTGAGTGCGCGTATTTCTGCGCTCAAATTTGAAACGTTGAATTGGCGCCAACCCGTAAAGCGGTTCGTTTAAACCGACATTCAGATGAATAGGACCTTTCCAAGGGGCATAGAGCACATCTAAGAAGGATTGAATTTGATAGGTGTTTTGCGCGTTATATTCAAAAGTATCTTCATCAAAACCAAGATATGCGTGGGCATGGTTTTTAAATACTTCGGCTTGTACAATCGTTTGGCCGTCGCCCTGATTGATCCATTTGGCAGGGCGGTCTGCAGTTAGCGCCAAAAGTGGAATATTTCGGTAATACGCCTCGGCAAGTGCTGGATAGTAATTGAGGCAGGCAGAGCCAGAAGTACAACAGATAGCCACTGGCGTTTGGCTTTCTTGTGCCCATCCAAGAGCAATAAATGCGGCTGCGCGCTCGTCGTGGACTACTAAAGTTTGTATTTCTGGATGCGCATCAAAAGCGATAGCAAAAGAGGCGTTCCGAGAACCTGGCGAAAGCACAACTTTTAGAATATTGTGCTCAGCCATTGCGGCTACCACAAATTGCACCAAAAGTTTATCTGAGCTTTGCATGGCGCAAATTTACGCCAAATCAGAGCAGGCGCAACAAGGTTTGGCTTTTATTTTCAGTTTCTTGCCATTCGTCTTGCGCCCCAGAATCTGGTGTAAAACCACCGCCTACGTAACAATAAAGGAAATCCGAGATGAGCTGACCACAACGTAAATTCACGTATAGTTTTTCAGACCCAATCCGACTGCAACCAATAATACCCGTGTAAAGTTCGCGCTCATGACTTTCAATGGCACTTATGTACTGCTGAGCAACCTTTTTGGGTAAGCCTGCTACTGCAGGAGTAGGGTGTAGGTGCTTGAGTAACAAAGGCAATACTTCGTCTGGCATTTGCCAGGTTAATTCTTGTAAAAGGTGTGTCACGGGGCCAGGGCTGTAAAATTGGATATCTGACACCTGTAATTGTGCACCTGGAATTTGCCGTAATTGCCCTTCGATAAATTCAGTGACCATGGCGTGCTCGTTATACTCTTTAAAACTGAAGTCGCGGTCGTCGCCGGCTGGCTTTGTGCCAGCTAAAGCCATTGTCCTGAAACGAGCGCCTGTTCTTTCCAGTAAAATTTCAGGACTTGCGCCAATCCAGGTTCCAATACTGGTATTGTCGAAGAAATACACAAGTGCATTGGGGTAATGTTCCAAGAGTTTTTCAAAAAGTGCTTCGGGGTCGAGGAGTTCTTTATGTGCTTTCTTGATTCTTGACATCACAATTTTATCGGCAACGCCTCGGTTGAGGTCATTGATGAGTTGTTGCGCTTGCTTTAAGTAGGCCTCTTGATTGATACAAAAAGGCGCTGCTTTGGATACAGGACTTGGTGTAGCTGATGTGGACCAACGATACTTAATGCTTTGATCGAAGTTTGTGACAATAAAATTTTTATTATCAATGCTTGCTGTTGAAATAAAATCACCAGTTAAACAAACGACATCTTGACCTGGAAAGCGATAACGCAGCATGCTATTCGGCTTTAGGTAAAATCATGACGGTGTGTTTGCCATGGCAAATAAGACGTTGGCTGCTGGCTTCGCGCACTTCAATGCTCCAAAGATGGGTAGTCCTACCAGCATGGATCAAACGCGCAGTGGCATGTACTTCACCTTCTTTTACAGCACCGACATGATTGGCCGAGATATCTAATCCGACTGCGTTTTGCATTAGAGGATCAATGAGTAAAACAGATCCCAAAGAACCAACGGTCTCCATGAGTGCAGCGCTAGCACCACCGTGTAACAAGCCCATTGGCTGTCTGGTGCGCTCATTGACTGGCATACTGGCCTTCACAAACTGATCACCAATTTCAAGGTATTGAATACCTAAGGCCTCCATAAGCGTTCCTTGGTTAAGTGCATTGAGTTGATCGAGCGGAACTTGCTTTAATTTCATGTTGCAAATATACGCAAGTGCTTTGCTTGCGCGCTCGTAAATTGTAATTTTGATTCATAGGAATGACAAAATCTATCGATGTTTTTTTAAGCGACGGTTGTGGTCGTTGTAGTAAATTTGGTACAGACGACTGCTCTGTGCGGATGTTTGCACAACAAATAATATGCGTCATTTTAATGAAGCCAAGCAAAGCGCAACCCGTACAGCGCGCATCGAAAAATACAAGCCTTTCATTTTCAGAGGCATCGGTATGGACGAAGCCTGGAAGCTGAAGTAGAAATCAAAAAAAAACTTTAGCTAAAGTTTAAAAACCCCTTGCAGTAACCCGAAGTTTTAGTACTTTTGCCTCGGAAAGTTGGCAGAGTGGTCGATTGCGGCGGTCTTGAAAACCGTTGAACCGAGAGGTTCCGGGGGTTCGAATCCCTCACTTTCCGCCAAGTAAAAAAAGCAACCAATGGGTTGCTTTTTTTTGTATTGATCAATTGGGATGAGAACCCCCCTTCGGGTTCGACCCGACGATCGAAGGGAGGAGAGCACGCGTAGCGTAATTCCTCACTTTCCGCCAAAGAATTAAAAAGCTAGCCATAAGGCTGGCTTTTTTTGTTTTACAAGCGTCAAAAGCTTGCTTTTGTAAGCATTGTAAAGTAAAAAAGTCAAAGTTGCGCAGCAGCTTAGCATTTGAATTCTTTGAAGCCTCCACTCAATAAGGGTTCACGCGCAGCGTAATCCCGCAACAAGGCTTCGTAAGATCGCGCTTGGGACATCAATTCTAAATTCATATTCCAAAGTGAGTTTCATTTGAGTGATTTGCTAAGATTTATGTATTTTCGGTTTCGCAAATGGTTTTCAGTAGCATTCTTTTCTTATTGTACTTTTTGCCCGTATTCTTATTGGTTTACGTGCTCTTGCCGAAAAGCGCTAAAAACGGATGGGCTTTAATAGTCAGCATACTTTTCTATGCTTGGGGAGCTCCTAATTTTTTATATGTGGTATTGGGTACGAGTTTGCTCGATTTCTATCTTGTAAATGCCCTATATAAAACTACGAATCAACGAAATAAGAAGATTTGGCTGAGTATATCACTTTCGCTCAATTTAGGTTTGTTAGCCTATTTCAAGTATGCCAATTTCTTTATTGAAAACGTTAATTCGGTTTTGGCAAGTATTGGAATTAATCAACTTGCATGGACGCAAGTGGCCCTGCCTATAGGCATTTCTTTTTTTACTTTCCAGACGCTGACCTACGCCATCGAGGTTTATCGCAATGAGCATCCGCCGTTTGACCGCCCCACACATTATTTGCTATACAAACTTATATTTCCGCACGCCATTGCCGGCCCAATCATTCGTTTTAAAAGTGTGGCTGCACAGGTTGTTGACCGTAAAGAAACCCCCGACGATCGGCTTTTGGGTTTGTTTCGCTTTGCCATCGGTTTGGCTAAAAAGGTGTTGATAGCCAATGTATTAGCCAAGCAAGCAGATTTATACATGGGCGGCGAGCTGAGTGCACTCAGCTTTGATGAGGCCTGGTTGGGTATCCTAGCTTACACTTTTCAAATCTACTTTGATTTTTCGGGTTATTCCGACATGGCAATTGGCCTTGCGCGCATGATGGGTTTTCGTTTTCCCGAAAACTTCGATTCACCTTACACCGCTCAGAGTATAACTGAGTTTTGGCGTCGTTGGCACATCACGCTCGGTGCGTTCATGCGTGATTTTCTATACATTCCCTTGGGCGGCAACCGCGTGCGTCAAAAATGGCGCTTATATTTCAATTTGTGGTTGGTATTTTTAATTTCCGGGCTCTGGCATGGTGCCTCATGGAACTTTGTTTTGTGGGGTGCTTTCCACGGTATTTTTTTGATTCTAGACCGCTTGTTTTTATTGAAGCTATTAGAAAGAATAGGGAAGGTGCCAGCAGCGTTTTTTACCTTTTTTATTGTGGCCATGGCTTGGGTTCTCTTTCGGATTGAAAACTGGAATGACGCCCTTAATTTCTACAAACAACTAATTGATTATAAAGATTTTAAATTTATAGAATCAAATAATAGCTTTATATTTATTTTTCTAATCGCAATTTTCTTTTCTCTTTTTGGTAGAAGCAAAATTGGCTCAAAAGCTGCAGCTTTTCTAATAGCACAAAATCCTGTTGTTTCTCTTTCAAATGCTGTGCTCATCACGCTTAGCATTATTCTATTATTGTTCTTCAGTATTGTGTTTTTGTCGGCATCCGACCTCAATCCGTTTATTTATTACCGATTCTAATGGAAGCCACCAGAAAAACCGCCATATTCAAAAACAGCTTGTTCGGACTTGTACTTGCTTTGTTGCTGCTGCCTTGGTTGGAGCAAAATGAACATCTTTTTCAGCCTAAACTCTTGGGCGGGGCGCAACCACAGACCGAAAATGTTCCATTTTCTATAGATAAATGGAACTCAGCGGCTTTTCAAGAAGGACAAGAGGCTTACATCAAGGATCATTTTGGCCTGCGGCCATTTATGGTGCGTTTTTACAATGAGGTTTTTGATCGGCTCTTTGGGGAATTTCAAGCCAATGGCGTCGTGCAAGGTAAAGACGGCTATTTATTTGAAGAAAATTATTTGTTGGCGACTAGCGGCCAAGACTATCTTGGTGCGGATTCAATCAATGCGCTTGTTGGGCAACTCGCCTTGGTTCAACAAGATTTACAAAAGAAAGGCAAGCAGCTCATGGTTTGTTTGGCACCGGGTAAGGGCACCTTTTACGCAGACCAAATGCCCGCTGGCTATAAATGGAATGGAAGTACGGGTAGAAATCATCCGGATTTTGTTCGGGCACTACTGCTGGAGCAAATACCGCTATTTGACGTGCAAACTTGGTTTATGCAAATGAAGCCAAATGCGCCTTACCCCTTGTTTCCAAAAACCGGAATTCACTGGAGTAGTTATGGTGAGTATTTAGTGGCGGATTCGCTCATTAGGCACATTGCCAAATTAACGGCTAAACCCTTACCAACCCTTCAGCTTACATCCATAGAACTAGACGAGCAGCCCCGTGATCGCGACGACGATATCGAACTTGGAATGAACTTATTGCGCAACTTACCCGACTTTAAGATGGCTTATCCTCAATTTAAGATTATGCCTGTTCGCGACGCAAAAAAACAGCCCAAAGTGTTGGTAATTGGGGATAGTTTTTTTTATGGAATGTACAACTGGGGCATGATGAATCATGTTTTTATAGGCGGTGAGTTTTGGTACTACAACCACGAGCGATTAGTGCCAAATAAACCCACTACTTACATTGAGGATATGAAGAATTATGCAGCCGAGCTACAGAAGTTTGATGTGGTGGTGCTGTTGCTCACCGAAGCGAATTTTCCTCGTTTTGGCTTTGAAATGATGTCGAGGTATTTGAAAAATTAAGCTTTGGGGATGATTTTGACATTTAGTGCTACCCAGCCTTTTTGACCTTTACTTTTTTCAAAACTGACTTCGTCGCGTTCAGCAATAGGTACTGATAAGTTTGCTGCATGCACAAAGATGTTTTCACCAGATGCTTTGTCTTTGATAAAGCCATAACCTTTTGAATCATTAAAGAAAATGACTGTTCAGGTGTCTGCGGCATCGTCTTCATCGGTTTCTTCGCGGCGTGGAATTCCGATTTCGATACTTTCAGCATCGATTTCTACTCTGGTCGATGGGTCGACAGGCGCGTCTAAAATGCGGCCAAATTCATCTACATAAGCCATCATGCTGTCTAGGCCTCCGCCTCCAGAATTGGCCTTGCGCTCTTCGGAACGCAATAATTTATCTTTTTTCTTTTTTGCTTTGAGTTTTTCTTTTTCCTTTTTTGAGAAGGTTTCTTTGGATTTGGCCATTCTAGGGTTTTAATATGTAAGGATGCCGTTAGAAAGAGTAGGAAGTGTGGGCAACTTACAATTACGATGGCGAAATAGGTTGCAAAGATACAAAAAACTTAGCGACCCTTCATGTTAAACTTACTGATGGCGCTTGGTGGGTTGCCATACCGAGGAGCGAATACCACCAAAAAACTTAAAAAGACCAACGAGCAATGCCACATTCATACTTATGAAATGTATCGGATAACGCAACCAAATGAGTTGCACATTTTGTTTACGGGCCAAATAATCAACCGCAAAAGATATGGGAATCAGCAATAAGAAATAGTAGAGCAATTCATGCAACCAAGTTGCTTGGTTGTGACCAATGATGTGAAAAGACATTGGAAACAAAAAGACAGGTAAAATCCAGCGCAAAACTTTGTGCGAAAAAAAGGTAAATGAAACCCAATTGAATTTGAACAAAAGGCGCCAAAACCGTCGCAGGTTCTGGAAATTACCCGATGAAATACGAATTTTACGTCTGAATTCAATGAGCAAATCATTGGAAACATCTTCAAGTACAACAGCCTCTTTTTGCGTTATGCAACGAAATCCTTTTTCAATACATGTCATATTGATGAAAAAATCATCTACTAAAAAATGTGCTGGAATGGGCTCAAAGCAGGCTTTACGAAATGCGAAACAACCACCGAAAGGTCCCATCATGGCACCCCAGAGTTTGCCTTCTGCCTCTTTTATTTCGACCTCGCCGGCAATGTAGCCCGACTCGGGCATAGAGATGCCAGTATTCTTGAGGCCATAATGTTGCATTCTTGTATCGACAAGTCCAATTTCAGGATCATTGAAAGGTGCTTGTAAATAAGTTAATGTTTCTTGCGTGAAAAGCACATTAGCGTCTGTAAGTACAATGAGATCGTACTTAGCCTTTGGCACCAAGGCATTAACAATTTGTATTTTTCCTTGTCTTTGCTCGAACTCATATACAGTACAACTTGAAAACTTGTGCTGGTATTCTTTTGCGATAATAGCACTGAAATCAGTGCTGTTGTCAATGCCAATCAGGAGTTCAATTTGTTGTTGCGGGTAAGTGCAATTAAGGATGGAATCTAGCTTTTCACGAAGCACCTTTTCTTCGTTGTGGGCTGCAATCACAATACTCAATGAAGGAACTACAGCAGTTGGTGGATAACTGGTCAAATTGCGCTTTTTTTTCAACATTGCTTTTAAAAGCACAGGGTAGAGAACGTAGCTGTAAACTAAAAAAACGACCCCTACTTTAAAATAGAACGGAAAACCCATGCGGCAATATTAGCGATTATTTTGGAGTTCATCGAGCACCGACTGTAGTTGTTTGCGTACTTGTATTGTTTCAAAATGGTTTTTAAAGTACTGTTTGAAATAAGCCGAACGCGCTTCTAGGTGCTGAGGGTACTGAAGAAGTTGAAGTAGGTCTTGTTTAAAATAATTTTCATTGGTTTTAATCAGATCTGTATCTAATTGAGGTAAACCATCAGCAGATTTACGACTCAGCACTATAGGCGCCCCTACACTCATGGCTTCAAGTATTTTCATTTTGACACCAGAACCAGATTGCAAACAACCTACAAAGATGCCATTTTCGGCGATGAATTTTTTGGCGTCAGGCACAAAGCCATGCACAAACACGCCAGGGCGCAACCAGTGCTTGAATTGTTCTGCGTCTTTTCCGGCTATGTGAAATTCTAGTGTCGGATGTTTGGCTTGAAGTTCGGCGAATACGCGGTCCAAAAACCAGTTCACGGCCTCGATGTTCGGATACCAATTGAAAGCACCCAAAAAACACATTTTCATAGGTTTGCAATTGCTTTGGTTGGTGGTTTGGTCAATGGAGGCTGGTAAATACTTACACGCGGTAAGGGTTTGCGCCTCAATTTGATGTAAATCAGTATGAGAGATCGTGAGGATCAAATCTAAGGCGCCTTGGTCTTCGCTCCAAATGCTACGTTCTGCCCATTTGAGTGCATAAGCCAATTGGTGTAGGTACCATTTTTTAAGTAGATTTTTGGTATTGCTAGCGAGGTCTTTCCAAATTTGATGTTCGATATTGTGCGCCCTGTATATAAATTGCGCTTTTGAAAAATTGCGCAATGGCGCAGCGTAAACTGCAGCAAATAGACTTTCAAATAAAACAAAGTCATAAGTTGTAACGCTTAATTCTTTTTGGAGTGCAGCGAGCACTTTTGCGTCTTTAAAGCGCACCAAATTATAAGATTCCTGCCGAAGCAGGGCAAAAAGTGCTCCTGAAATTCGGACCCGCGTATCAATTTGTTGCGCGCTGAGTTCTAGCTTGGGGTGTTTAGGAAAGGCTTCTTTTTGAAAAGGATGCTTGTACGTACTAAGTGTATGATAAGTGACTTGACTTACCTTTTCCAAAGCTAATAAATCTGTTAACAAGCGCGACATAGCTAAACAGCCTCCATCAGCAATTGGATAAGGTGGTTTGTGACTAAGTATGAGGATTTTCAAGCGGCTTAATTTAAATTGATTGGGCTTTTTTGGTAAGATAGATGGCAACTGGGGTGAAAAGTAAGCCAGCCATCCACATCCCAACAAAAGGTGTAATAGAGTTGGTATCTGCAAGGTTGTCACCTACAGAATTGACGATAAAATAGAGTAAGAAAATGATTGCTGCAATGACTACCGGTGCACCAAAGCCACCTTTTTTGATTAGCGCCCCCAATGGTGCACCGACAAAGAACAAAACGATGATCGCATAGGTCAAGGCAAATTTGCGGTGAAATTCAATCCAATATAAATCGGTTTCGCGTTCTAGCGTTTGTAGAAATTGTCCTTGATTTTCTAATTGTTGTTGATTGCGTCTAATTTTTGACAGGGCCAAATTGATGGCCAACTGTTGATCAGCTGCTGAAAGCGCTCTGAATTCAATAGGGTTTGTGAGCGCCACTTCATTTTGCAAACCAGGATCATTTTCGATTCGTTTGGTTAGCGAGTCATTTAAGCTCAAAAAACCCAGTTTATTTTGTTGAACAAAGCGCGTGCTGAGTGTGTTTTTCTTGTTATCAATAGAATCAATGGCATCATTGATCTGAAAAACATTGAGCATTTCATATTTATCAGTAAATAGATCCTCTTTGGACCTATTTAAATCAAGTCCTCCAAGGTCAAGCTTGTAAACACCCTGATTAAAATGCGAAATCCGAGAAGGTCGATTAGAAGGGTTAGTCCATGTTTTATTCGGTAAATACATTGGGTTTTGGATATCCAATTCTTCGAGAATACTGCCGCTTTTGAGATTTAAAAAGATATAGCGACCATTTTCTGATTTATATACATTGGCTTCTTTAGCGCGTACGGTGCGCAGTTGTGTTGGCAAGGTGTAATCGTGTATTGTAACGCCCATGCATTTATTGCCGTTTAGGGAATCAATTTTAATTGCATAGCCTTCAAAGTGTTTGGAATAGATTCCAGGGGTTAAAATCGTCGATATTTTCTTGTTCTGTATGTCAAAAATGAGTGTGTGCCATTTGAGATTAGCGGCAGGAATCACGTAGTTGGCAAAGAAAAAGGTGGCCGTCGCAATAAGAAAGACAATTATTATGAGCGGTCGCATGATGCGTAAAAGTGAAAAACCACTCGCTTTGAGCGCAGTAAGTTCGTTGTGTTCGGAAAGGTTTCCAAAAGCCATTAAGGAAGACAGTAAAATGGCCAGCGGCAAGGCAAGTGGGACAATGCCCGCAGAAACGTAAACGAGCAATTCTAAAATAACCCAAACGCTGAGTCCTTTGCCCATGAGGTCATCGATGTAGACCCAAAAAAATTGCAAAATGAGCATGAACATCGAGATGAGCAGCGTCACGATAAAAGGTCCAGTGAAGGACTTGAGGCTAAACAGAACAAGACGTTTCAAACGGGTAATTTGAGGCAAATTTAAGCAATTAAGCCATATGATGGCGAGGCGCAAAGTACCACTCAGCCACCGATAATTCGCTTGAGGTCAGAGATGGCTTGGTGCCAGAGTGCTTGGCTGCTTTCGGTATCAGAAGAATCTGCAAAATCGGTAATATGTAAGATGACGGAATTGGTCATGGGGTCCACGACATAAGATAACTCAAAATAGGTGTCGAGGCCGTCATCTTCGTCAGCTAGCCATTGAAAGCGGATTTTGTTGTTGAGTTTAAATTGGAGTAACCTTGCTACTTCGGCATTGCCGTCCCATTCAAAGGTGTAGAGATCGTCATGGACCCGAACGTCATCGGCAAACCAGTCGGCAAGACCATCTGGGGTACTAATGAGCTTTTCGAGAACGCGTGGAGAGGTTTTAAGTAGAATCTCTAACTTGTATTTTTCTTTCATTGACCCCGGGATTTATTGTTACTTTTGTCAATCATTAAATATACATAAAATTCACTAATGTCAACTCAAAATCAATTGGAAAAGGTAGGAAATCAGTTTTTTAAATACCGAGGTCAAATTCCATTGATCTTTTTTGTTGCCGCTTTTGGACTCATGCATGTTTTTCCTGAGCCAACCAATTGGCTAAATGATACACGTTTATTGTTGGCACTGGGTTTGGTCATACTTGGGCACCTGATCAGGACGCTTGCCGTCGGCAAACGCGCTGCCCATACTTCAGGTAGAAACCGCGACGAACAAGTTGCTGAAGCGCTCAATTCTACAGGCATCTATTCGATGGTGCGTCATCCGCTTTATTTAGGAAATATAACCACTTATATGGGCTGGGCTGTCTTTACCGGCATCAATTGGTTGGTGCCTGTATTTTTGATTTTTTTTGTGGCTTACTATCGACTTATTATATACGCGGAAGAACAATTCCTGACACGTAAATTTGGCCAAAACTACCTCGACTGGAAAAAAAAAACACCACTATTATTACCAGCTTTCTGGAAATATAAACCCAACACGCAGCCATTTTCCATCAAGGTTGTGCTTGAAAACGAATATTCTGGTTGGGCAGCCTCCATGACAACTGCATGGGTACTTCTTGCATTTCAGCTCTACGTCATGCAAAGCTTGTTTGCAGGTCAGAATATGTTGTTTTTGCTTTATATGGCAGTATTTATCGTTGTATTTGGTTTGGGAATGCGCTACCTCAAAAAGAAAACCAATGTGTTCAAAGTCAATTGAGTTGACGCCTGTAAATTACTGAGCTAAATCGAATAGTTGCCGTTGTTGAAGACTGCGTCCAAGCGTAAGTTCGTCGGCATATTGTAACTCTGAGCCCACAGCAATTCCTCTTGAAATGCGGGTCACCACCAACTCGAAGTTTTTGATTTTCTTATAAATGTAGAAATTCGTGGTGTCACCCTCCATAGTTGGGCTAAGTGCCAAAATAATTTCCTTAGGCTTGTTGGTTTCTATCCTTGTGGGAAGTGTTGCCAAATTTAAGTCTTGCGGACCAATGCCATCCATCGGCGAAATAAGACCACCTAACACATGATATAAGCCGTTGAAGGCACTTGTGGCCTCAATAGCCATGACATCGCGGATATCTTCTACGACGCAAATGAGTTGCGTATCGCGTTTTGGATTACTACAAATCTGACAAATAGGTACATCTGAAATATTTCCGCAGTTTTGACAATGCAAGACTTTGTCTTTGAGCGCACTTAGTGCCTGAACAAAATCGTCGATTTCTAGTTCTTTTCTTTTGAGCAAATCAAGTGCGAGTCTGAGGGCAGTTCGTCTGCCAATACCAGGTAAACTGGCTAGTTGATCAACAGCTTGCTCGAGGTGAACGGACGGAATTTGCATGCCGTAAATTTAACTAAATTTGCAGTATGGCAATCAAAGAGCTCAATATCCGCAATAAGCGCGCGCGCTTTGAGTTTCATCTCGAAGAAGTGTTTGAAGCTGGTATTGTTTTGACCGGAACCGAAATCAAAAGTATCAGAAACGGTAAAGCCTCTATATTAGAAGCTTACGGGCTTTATGAGAAAGGGGAGTTGTGGTTGCGCAATATGCATATTACCGAGTACGAAAACGGTTCTTTTTACAATCACAAACCACGTGCAGACCGCAAGCTTTTACTCAATCGCAAAGAGATTTTACGCATCGAGAAATTCCTTAAAATCAAGGGGCACACATTAGTACCACTCAAATTGTTTCTCTCAGAAAAAGGTTGGGTAAAGATTCAAATAGCGTGTGCTATAGGTAAAAAGCTCCATGACAAACGCCAAGACCTTAAAGAAAAAGATGACAAACGCGAAATGGATCGAATGCTCAAGCGCTAAGGTCTATAGCTTCAGCCATCTCATTTTTAGTCCTTGATGACCGGATAACCCGGATACTTCTTTTTGTCAAATACAAACTTGGTATCATCGATTTCCGGGTTGGCAGTAAATTTAGTCACGATATAGGTCATGACGGTACCGTCTTTGGCCTTCATGCTGGCCTTTAGAAGTTCGTTGTCTGTTTTGGATATATACAGGACAATGGTGTGGTATTCCGCTTTTGATGGAACCTTAGGATATAAATTAATCACGTGTACAGGTTCTCCGTTGAGTTTGTCTTCGTGGTCGTATTTGTTTTTGAATCCGGTTTCCCATATCGTCATGAGGCGTTTTGGATTGATTGATTCTTCGTCGTCGGCGCTTGCATCTGACTCGTAAACAGAGCGTTCATCTTTAACGATGGTCCAGGTTTTTACACCATTACAGATCATGGTGTTGTCTCCGTAAGAAGCGTAAAATTTATTTCCTTTTACCCAGCCTTTCCCGATTTCGCTTTCGTTGGTGCCTGTGTTGCTATTTTTAACACTTGCATTGAATTCGATATAGAAAGACTTCATGCCTTTCATTTTAGTAGAAAGTTTGTCGAGTACCCCTTGTGCTTTGGCGTCTTGGGCCATAGCTTGGGTCGAGAACAAGGTAACGAATAGGAAAAGTAAAATGCGCATAAAATTGAATTTCGTTGCAAATATCACAAATTATGCCAAATCAGCGAAATCTTCGTGGGCAGTTTGCATTATTCTACCACGATGAGCGTGTGATTTGAAATCAAGGAGGTGCTATGCAGTTGAAGTAAGTAGGTGCCGGCTTTGATTTCTTGCGGTAAATAAATTTTTTCATCCGTAGTATAGCGCACGATTTCTTTTCCTTTCATGTCTATGAGTCTCGCCAATACAATGCCCGAGCCTGAAAAATTGATCAAACTACCTGGGCAAACTGGATTGGGAAATATATTTCTTTGTGTTTCACTTGTTTGAGACAAACCTGCCATTGATCCGATATTGATGTTGTCAAGATACAGGCAATTACCCCAATCGCCGATATTTCTGAAGGCTATTTGAAGGTTTCCTACATTTGCAAATGCACTGAGGTCAACGGAGTCAGTGCGCCATTGGGCAGCAGATGGGGTAAAAAAGCTTTGGAAATCTGGAGAAGTAGCTAGGTTTTCACCGCCTTTAAAATACAACACTTGTTCGGTTAAAAAACAATCTGTAGATACTACAACTTGAAGTGAATCTGAGTAACCGCCGCCCCAACGTGCATACGCAACATCGAAATATAAATTCGGTTGAATGCTCAAAGCACTGGTTTCGATAGGCATAATCAAGTCGTCAAAGCTTCCTTGCGAATCAATGTCGTAGTTATTGAAAAAAGTAGCCTGACTGGAGTTGCCGTAACCACCGGCAGTTGTAGATAAAGTCCATGTGCCATTGCCGTTATGGTCTTTAACTGACCAACCTTGTGGTAAAAATGCTTGCTGGAAATCTTCTTGAATACCGGTTAAAAACGAATAAAAGTCCAAGTTGACATACAAAGAATCGGTATCCGTTTGACCGTTTGCATCTGTGATTTGAAGAATCGCTAAATGCTGACCTGCACTTTGAAACAACACTGCTGGGTTTCTAAGTGAAGAGGTGCTCGGGCTACCTGTAGGAAAAGTCCATTGCCAAGTGGCATTTTGATGATTGATAAAAGAATAATCGTCAAAATAGAAAGAGTCTATAGCGCAAATTGCAGTTTGTTGGAGTTTATCAACGGTGATGCGCGCTAGAATTTGCGTTGGATTTTCTACAAGATTACTTTCGTAGATACCCTTGCCATAGGTTGCTAAACGAATTTTGTTGTCGCGGTAGAAAGGCTTCAGGATATTGCCATTTGTAAAAAGCGGCAAGCCATTATTCTCTACAGTGAAATTCGTTTGATTGTTGCGGTAGTAAACGGCTTTGTTGGTGGCAACATAAATTCCACCATCGGTTCCAGTGATATACACCAAAGATTGAATAGACTCATTGTTGAGCAAACTACTTGTTAAGTTTTCCCATGATCCGCCACCACTGTTGGTTCTAAATACCTTAAAACCATTTGCGCCACTTGGATACGCCAACCATAATTCTTGTGCATTTTGCGGATTGAGCGCGAGGAGCATGCGGCTTGAGTTACCACTGGGAGTGGTTAATTGCGTCCAAGAAAGGCCTGCATCCGAACTCTTCCAAAGCTTGCCAATATTACCACTTGCTGCGCGCTGGTTCAGGTAGATAATTTGTGGGTTATCGGATGCAATTTCGATGTAATTTATTTTTTCATTTGGATTGGAACCAAACGTTTGAACGATTTCAAAACTGGCCCCCATGTCGTTGGTACGGTATAATTTATTTTCAAAACCTGTGTATGCAATGCTATAACAATTCGGATGAAAAACCAATTCTGTTGACTCGGCGGCCCAATAGCTTTCATTTGGGTTCAGGCCGAAAGATGCATTTTGAATGGCGCCATCTAGGGTAGCTGGAATACGCTTTCCATCTATATCTGAATAGTAAGTGAGTTTGTTGTCGCCGGGGTTTACATAACCAGTAGGGGCCTCTCCGCCACCTAATTCCAAGAAATTCCCCGAACCGTAATTTTCGTGATAAGCTAAATTTCCATTGTGATACAAACCGCCAACCAAAACATCTTCGTTCCATCCGTTGTCAAAACCCCAGTAATCAGAACCATGAACCCCCGACATATAAAAATCAGGTTGTGTGCTTACAAAATCACTGCTATAATAGATACCGCCGTCTGTGGTAACCCATGTGTTGTTTCCAATAACCCGAAAATCTTGGTTATCTACATGTAAGTTTAGTGGCCCACCTACATAACCAGATACAGAAGAAAAACTTGTTGCACCGTCTGTGCTTCTATAGAGATTGAGCCCTCCAATAAGTAGTTCATTTGCATTGTTTGGGTTGGCCACAATTGCACAATTGTAAAATCCTTGATGGTAATTCCAAGTCGGTGTGCCCATTGCCAAATTAGGGTGAGCGGAAGTGTATGGACCTCCAATGGGGCCATTTGGTAAAATCCAAGACGCGCCGCTATTGTTGCTTCGGTATAATCCGATATAGCCGTAGTCGTTGGGTTTTGAATCGCCAATGAGGTATGCATAAACGCGCTCTGGATCCGCGGTGCTCACAGCCAATCTGCCGCCACCATCTATTCTTGCAGGATCTGTGGAGGTGTACCAACCAGCATCCTGAAGGGTCCAAGTTAAACCTGCATCGGTAGAAACAAAGAACTCACAGCGGATGAGTGTAGGATTGTTTTTCAAAAGATATAAGGTTTGTGTTGTACCTGGCTTGGGTTTGATATCGTAGCTACGATTGGTAAAAAGTTGGGTCCATGATGCGCCGGCGTTTGTACTTCTGAAAAGTCCTTTTTCAGTAGCTGCCAAAATGATATTTGGATCGGAAGGTAAAATGTAAATCTCATTGACATTAAGGCCAGTTGATGGCATGGTATTGGTCCAATTCAGGCCACCATCGGTACTCAAGAAAAGTCCTTTGTTGCCACCTGCAAAAACAATATTGGCATTGTTGGGGTGCACTTCAATGGCTGAAACACCTGATCCAAAATCGACGTCTTTTGAGCTCAATAACCAATTAAGGCCGCCGTTTGTACTTTTGTAAACTTCTCCGGGCTCGGTTCCACAATAACATATATTTGGTTGCCCCAAGCATTGGTCAAAACTATATATATTGGTTTGCCCGGACCCCTGAGTCAGACCTTGTTGGTAATTGGTAATAGGTCCTAAAACCGCCCAGTTTGTTGTTTTATTGGCTAGTTCTTGTTTTTTGAGGTACTGTTGATCGTTCTGTTTAATGGTGTTTGGATCCGGATAAACGATGAAACCGGCATCATTCACAAAATACTGGTTGAAGCGAATCCAGCGCTTATAGTATTGGGTATGGTAATTCTTTTCAAACGTGTTTGAGCGGTAATAATCTTGATAAGCGTTTTGAACGGCGAATACATTCGGGTGCTCACTGTACATAAGTTGTGCCCATGTCGGCAAAATTGCAATTTCATTTGAAGATGGCTTTTGCATTAACTGTGCAAACGTCTGAGCGTACATTAAAAAACAGGCCACAAAAAAGAAGGAGTAGACTTTGTTCATAGTAGGATATTATGACTCCAATTTACAATAATTTATCCAATAAACCGCTTTTTGAATGTGGGGCTTGGCATGATGCAGCTGTCATTTTTGCCAAACCATTTATAACGGTTTCGGGCAATAAATTCATAAAAAACATCTCGTAAAAAGCGAGGAACTATCCATGCAAGCTGCGAGTAGTGCAGTGCGCCAAATAAATCACGGTAGATCCATAAAACAGCTGTGCTTTTTTGGTGCCAAACGCCAAAACGTCGGTATAAAATACTTTCGCCTTTAGCCACTTTTAGCCCTTTCTGTTCAATATGAGAAGGAAGACCTTGGTAGCTACTGAAAATAAAATGGGCCCTAGTGTCTTTTTTCAGAACGAACTGAATAAAACGGTTACACAGCAGGCATTGACCGTCATAAACAATGAGTTTTTGTGTTGACAAGCTTATTTTTTATCAGGAATACGAAGCAATTTTGCATCCTGTACTTTTTCTTTGAGTAAAGCGATGGCGAGTACTTCCGTCATTTTATCCACATAGTTGATTTTCAGGCCCTTCAAGTAGACAGGTGCGATTTCATCAACATCTTGTTTGTTTTTGCTACACAAAATTAGCTCGGTTATTCCAGCGCGTTTGGCCGCCAAAATTTTCTCTTTGATGCCCCCAACCGGCAATACATCACCTCTGAGGGTTATTTCTCCTGTCATTGCGAGGTTTTTCTTGACTTTTCTTTGGGTAAACAAGGAAGCCAAAGCGGTCAGCATTGTGATGCCTGCGCTCGGGCCGTCTTTAGGTGTAGCGCCTTCCGGAACATGCACATGAACATTGTAGTTTTCAATTATGGCCGCCTCGAGATCGATGAGCTCGTGGTGGCTTTTGAGGTATTCGAGTGCAATAATAGCAGATTCTTTCATGACGTCACCTAAGTTACCAGTAAGCGACAACTTCCCGTTTCCTTTGGACAGAAGACTTTCTATAAAAAGGATGTCACCGCCAGCTGCCGTCCAAGCCAAACCGGTCACCACGCCTGCGACATCATTGTTGTCGTATTTTGTGCGCGTTCGACCTGCACCAAGGAAGCTGAATAAATCGGCTGCGCTCAGTTGCGGTTCAAAAGTTTCTTCCATGGCTATTTGACGGGCGCGGTTGCGCACCAATTTGGCTACAATTTTGTCGAGGCCACGAACACCTGATTCAAATGTGTAAGACTCAATAATTTGCTGCCAAAGTTTATTATCGAGGAGGATATCGTTATTGGTGATGCCGTGGGCCGCTATTTGCTTGGGTAGTAAATGTCTTTTGGCTATTTCGATTTTTTCTTCTAAGGTATATCCGTTGACTTCAATGATTTCCATTCTGTCCAGCAAAGGCCCTTGTATGCTTTGCAAATTATTGGCTGTGGCAATAAAAAGTACCTTGGAGAGGTCAAACTCTGTTTCGACGTAATTGTCATAGAAATTGCCGTTTTGCTCAGGGTCTAGAACCTCCAATAGAGCAGAGGATGGGTCGCCGTGATTGCTGCGCCCGAGTTTATCAATTTCATCTAACACAAAAACAGGATTCGCCGTTTCGGTTTTTTTCAGGTTTTGCATAATGCGGCCTGGCATGGCGCCGATGTAGGTTTTGCGATGCCCGCGAATTTCGGCTTCATCGTGTAGACCACCCAAAGACATGCGTACATATTTGCGCCCGAGTGCTTCAGCAATAGATTTACCTAAGGAAGTTTTACCCACCCCCGGAGGACCATAAAAACAGAGGATAGGTGCTTTCATGTTGCCTTTCAGCTTGAGAACGGCCAAGTATTCCAAAATACGTTCTTTTACTTTTTCAAGGCCAAAGTGGTCGCGTTCTAAGATAGGCCTGGCGATGTGAAGGTCTAGTTTGTCTTTGCTGTAGACATTCCAAGGAAGGTCCAATAATAAATCGAGGTAATTAAGTTGCACGGTGTATTCGGCCCCTTGCGGGTTCATTCGTTGCAATTTTTCGAGCTCTTTTTGAAAGAGTTTTGCCACGCGCTCGTCCCATTTTTTGTGTTGGGCGCGCTTTTCAAGTTCGCGGGCATCCTGAATCTGAGGGTTGTCTCCTAGTTCGTCTTGAATGGTGCGCATTTGTTGATGCAAAAAGTACTCTCGTTGTTGTTTGTCGAGGTCTTTGCGCACTTTATTTTGAATTTCATTGCGCATTTCCAAGAGCTGCGCCTCTGCGGTAAGGTGCTCCAAAACGAGCATAACACGCTTTTTAATGTCCATTTCTTCCAACATAGATTGCTTTTTAGCGACATCCGCGTTCATATTTGACGAAATGAAATTGACCAAAAAGCTTGGGCTATCAATATTGCCAATAGCAAATTGCGCCTCTGAAGGAATATTTGGACTTTCTCTAATAATTTGTAAAGCGAGGTCTTTTATGGTGTTAAACATGACCTCGAGCTCTTTGTTTGAGCTATCTACGGGCACTTCTGTGAGGATGCGAACCTTGGCTCTAAGGTAAGGTTCAGTTTGGGTTGCCTCAAGCATTTCAAAGCGACGCTTACCCTGAATAATAACTGTAGAGCTGCCATCTGGCATCTTGAGCATGCGGATGATTTGGGCCACGGTACCTATTGGATGAAGGTCATCGAAAAGAGGCGACTCCACTTCTTGGTTTTTTTGTGAGACCACACCAATAATTTTATTACCCCGGTTGGCCTCTTGAATCAGTTTGATCGATTTATCGCGACCTACCGTTATCGGAATGACAACGCCTGGAAATAGCACGTTGTTTCGCAAGGGCAAAATTGGTAATTCTTCAGGATATTCCTGCTGATTCATGTGGGCCTCTTCTTCAGCGGTGATTAGCGGAATGAATTCTGCATCGGCATCGTAGCCAGATAAACCAAAAAGTCCTTGGTCAAAAATGTTGTTCATTGGTAAAATTATTTCGCGCTACATTGGTCAAGATGTGTGCCAAAACGACATCTACTGCTAAAAAGTCAGTTATTGGCTAAATGATCAAAAATTTGGGCGTCTAGTTCGGTAAATTCTTGGTTTCTTCTTGCCATCATGGCAGCCGCAGCTGCTTTTGCTTTTTGTAATTCAAATAAAACTTTTTGCCCGTCTGACAGCCATTGGAAAGAACCAATGACTTTTTCGGGAAAACCACTGCAGAGAATATTGCTACTGACTCCAACAACACTAGCGGTGTTGAATTGTACATTAATGGCCGTTTTGCTGTGGTCTCCCATGGTGAGCCCCATAAATAATTCACTGGTTTGAACTTGGGCTCGCGTTTCATAAGAATAGGTGCTTACCTTTCCGTAGTTGTTCTTTAGGTTGGAGCAGTTGGTGTCTGCACCTAAATTGCACCATTCACCAATAAGCGCATTGCCGATAAATCCGTCGTGTCCTTTGTTGGTATGTCCCTGAAAAATAGAGTTGCTTACTTCACCACCAATTCGGCATTCGGGCCCGATGGTGGTGGCGCCATAAATTTTGGCACCCATCTTAATAACGGCGCCATCCAAAATAGCCAGAGGCCCCCTGAGCATACTGCCTTCCATTATTTCTACATTCTTACCAACATAGATAGGGCCTGTGCTTGTATTGAGTGTAGCACCTTCAATTCGAGCACCCTCTGAAATAAAAAGTTCTGATGCAGCGCCGATTAATAGGTTTGAAGCGGAGAGCGTTTGTGATTTTTTCGCTTTTGTGTATAATTCAAAATCGCGACGCGATACAATATCATTCTTCAAAAATAAATCCCAGCGGTTTTCCAAGACGAGTAATTCCGAAGCGGTGTATTCCAGAAGGTTAGATCCACTGCCGTTTTGAGCCAAACGGATTCCTTTATAAGCCAATGCTTCATTTGGGCCTAATTGTTGGACAGCCAATGCTAGTTGTGGATTTGGAATGATCTGTGCGTTGATCCAAAGTCCGTCAATTGCTTTGAATTTAGCCTGAAGGTAGTTTTCTGTTTGATAACCAATTTTTGCGTTAGGCAAAAGATGCTTCCACCTTTCCGCATTGGTGAATAGACCACAACGCAACTCAGCCAAAGGACGTGTGAGCGTGAGTGGCGCAAAGCGCAAGTGTAGTTGGTTATCAGAGAGCAGAATATTCATTAGGTTGGTGTTTGGTGGAAACAAAGCTACTCAAGAAGAGCAAAAGAAAAGTGAGTAAGCCGTTAATCAAAAGCATTTCGTTGCCAAATTGATAGCCTTTCCATATGAGATCGGCGTTTTTACTGAGCCAATAACAGCAGAGCGGGGCAGCGAGTACAATGAATGGGATGGCTTTGGACGCGGGCTGTTTATTGGTCAAAATGCCAAAGGTAAATAAACCGAGCAAAGGCCCATAAGTATAGCCGGCAATTAAGAAAATTAAATTAACAATGCTTTTATCGTTGTACCATTTAAACAAAAAGACCAGCAGCGTAAACAATAAGGCGAAACAAAGGTGCACGATTTTTTTGATGCGCATGCGCTCGGATTCGGGGAGGTCTTTGCGCTCAAAACCGATGATGTCCAGGCAAAATGAAGCTGTTAAGGCTGTAATTGCGCCATCCACGGATGGGAACAACGCGGAAATAAGGCCAATGATGAAAATAATAAAGACACCACTCGGCAAATAGGTCTGGATGATTTTTGCGAAGAGGTCGTCAGGCGCAATTTCGAGGCCGTTTTGAATGGCAAAATAACTTAAAATACTACCTAATACTAGAAACAAAGCGTTGACAATAAGTAAAGTAAAACTGAAAACCACCATGTTTTTTTGCGCGTCTTTTAGTGTTTTAACGCTGATGTTTTTTTGCATCATTTCTTGATCAAGACCGGTCATGGCAATAGTGATGAAAGCGCCGCCGATGAAATGTTTCCAAAAATAATCTGCTTTAGACGGATTCCATACAGTCAGTTGGGTAAGATGTTGCTTTTCTAAAGACTGCCAAAGTTGTCCCCAAGACAAATCTAATTTTTGCTGCAATGAGATAATACACACCACAAGTGCCAGCAACATAAAGAAGGTTTGTAAGGTGTCGGTCCAGACGATTGTTTTAACACCACCTTTGAGCGTGTAGGCTAAAATCATAAGGACGATCAATAGGGTTGAGTGCCAAAATTGCAAGCCAATAGGTTCAAAAACAAAAATTTGCAAGACATTGATAACTAGGTATAAACGCACTGTAGCGCCGAGAGTACGAGATAAAATAAAATAACCCGCACCCCATTTATAAGCATTTAAGCCCAAACGCAACTCGAGGTATCGATAGATTGAACTGAGATTGTGCTTGTAATAAAGCGGTAAAAGCACAAATGCGACTACAAAATAGCCAGCAAAAAATCCCAGAACCAATTGGTAATAGTGCCATGCACTTATGCTAACTGCGCCTGGTACTGAAACAAAAGTAACGCCTGATAGCGAAGTGCCGATCATGCCAAAGGCCACTAAAAACCAAGGGCTTTTTTTGTCGCCGGTAAAAAAACTATGGCTACTGGCGTTCTTAGAGCTAAAGTATGCGATGGCTAAGAGCAGTATAAAATAGAACAACAGGATAAGTGGCAATAGGACTTGATTCATAAGGTAAAAATAAGCTAAAGCACTATATTTGCCTCAAAAAAAATACGTATGGAACTCATTTTTGTAGTCATTTCATTTCTAATTGCGCTTTTAGCCATTGTAGCGGTGGTATATTTATTTGTTAAGCGCCAGCACGATGCGAGTCTTATAGGTTTGCAAACAGAATTAAGTACCCAGCGTCAAAACTATTTTTTACCGAGTAAACTAGAGGCCTATCAACGTTGTATATTATTACTAGACCGCATTGCACCTGCAAATTTAACCTTGCGTACCTTGCAGGTAACGCAAAATGCACGCACCCAACAGACGCTTTTAATTAAAACAGTCCGAGACGAATTCGAACACAACATTGCACAGCAGTTGTTTATTTCTCCTACGGGTTGGCAAATGCTAGTGCAGGCTAAAGAGGAAGTAATCCGCGTAATCAATATTGCGGCAAATACATTAGATGCAGATGCAAGTGCCACTGAATTGGCGGCAAAAATTTTAGAAATAGCTGCGCAAGTAACACCTTTTCCGACAGAGATTTGCCGAGCTTATTTGCAAGAAGAATTTCAAAGATTTAGCGCTTAATGAAGCCTTTTATGAACCTTTTTTGAATTTTTCATTCAACATTGCAACCAGCATCGGCAATAGAGAGAGACCTATAATGCCAAAGATAACGGTTTCAAAATTTTGCCTCACAATAGGTAAGTTCCCGAAAAAGAAACCGAGCAGGATGAGGCCAAGAACCCAGCAAATACCGCCAATAATATTGTATTTGAGGAAAATTGGATAACGCATGTTTGCCAAGCCTGCCGTAAATGGTGCAAAGGTGCGCACAATAGGCACAAAGCGCGCAATGATGATTGTTTTGGAGCCGTGCTTTTCGAAAAAAGATTGTGTTTGTGCAAGGTGCTTGTCTTTAAGTAATTGATAGCGGCCTATTTTCATTTTGGCCAATTGCTGTCCATATTTATGACCTATCCAAAAGTTGAGTGCATCACCTAAAATTGCTGCTGCTATCAGTAAAGCCAGCACGACAAATAAATTCAACTGGGCTAATTCATTTTCAATTTGAACACCTGCACAAAAAGATCCTGCTGCAAAAAGCAAAGAGTCTCCCGGCAAGAAGGGCATGACAACCAAGCCTGTTTCTACAAAAACGATTAAAAATAAAATGGCATAAACCCACAAGCCATAATCCTGAATGAGCAGTAATAAATAATTATCAATATGAAGAATAAAATCGATCATGTTGTGCATGGTGCTCATTTACTGACAAGTGATTTGAGGTGCATTTTGGGAAATCAAGGCATTGATACCGCCATCCAAAACACAAATATTCGTCGCGTTGAATTCAGTTTCAATAAAGTTAGCAAGCGCTTCTGCACGCTTTCCAGACTGACACATTAAAATGATTTGCTCGTAAGAATGGAGCGAAGGATATTTTGCTGCGAATGAGGCCATCGGAATCGCCAAGCAATCAATTTTGCAATTAAGCAGTTCATAGGGCTCACGGATATCGACAAGCAAACATTGAGTAGATTCTTGGAGCGCTATTAGAGCAGCCTCTGGACTGAGTATTTTCATTATTGAGCGTATTTTAAGCAAAGATAAAAGACTTGGTCAAAAGCATTCGATTTTTTGACTTTGCTTTTTGGCATTTATTCGAAGTTTGAAATCTTTGTGATTGACAATGTGAATTTTAATATTGGGTAAGAAAAAATGATAAGTACCTGGCATGATTTGCTGGTATGTGAGTTGGCAATTTTGCCCGATTCGCAGCGCTTCTAGAAAAAACGCCACTTTTTTCTTTGGTTGAATCCCTATGGCCAAAGCGCGGTTACCACATTTGTATAAAATTAGTTTTTCATGATTTAAATAAAATACCCTTTCATTGTAAAAAAGCATTTGTTTCTGGAGTGACATCCATAGTAAACAAAATAAAAACCCGGATTTCAGCCAGTATGTTCGGATCGTAAATAAATTGTAAAACCAAAAATAAGTCAGCAACCAAAACAGCGCCACCCACCAAAATGGCACCTCAATTCCTTTTGCAAGCGCTCCGGGCGCCTCGCTAAAAATGCGCATGATCCAAAGCATGAGTTCTATGGCGTATTGCAGTAGTTTAGCGCTCAGTGTATCGATTATCGGGAGGTATTGTAAAACTGGAAAGAACATGCCGACAATTAAAATAAGACTTGAAAGGCTCATCAAGAGCAGATTAGCAATTTGGGCGTAGTTGGGGTAAACATGAAAATGATACAAACTGAGCGGTAGGGTGGTGAGTGTTGCAGCGAGCCCGAGCGCAGTTCCCGTCCATAAAGATTGCAGCCAAGCCCAACGAAAAGTGCACCATGCTAAAATAAGGTCGTAATATAAGTAGATGCCGAGCATTGCTAAATAGGAAAGCTGAAAACCAAGATCGTATAAATAACTAGGGTCAAAAACTAACAAACAAAATGCGGAGAAAAATAGTCCCGATAAATTACCCATTTGTCTTCCAGAAAACTGACTAAACAATAACACGCTGTACATGAAAACACTCCGCAGCACCGAAGCCGACATTCCGGTTAAAAAAGCATAATACCATATGACGAACAACACCAATAGTAAGGCTTGCTTCCTACTGATCCAGTTCGCTAATAAACCCAGTAATTTGAGAAGGGCTATAATTAAAAGTCCAATATGCATTCCTGAAACAGCCAAAATATGCATCGAGCCTGTGGCCAGAAAATAAGTCCGCAATCGATTGTCGATTCCGTCTCGTTCCCCTAAAATGAGTGCTCTTCCAACAGCCTCAGCATCGGCATGCATTCCTTTTTTGAATAATGTTGAAAGTTGTTGCCTAAAGCCAAATAATTTTTCAGACCATGAATGCTTTTGCGGGCTTTTGATTGCGATTATTTGGTTTTGGGCAACAAACGCACGGTGTCCAATTCCCTGCAACTCGTAAAAGCGTTCTTGGTCAAAAGCCCCAGGGTAGCTTTCGTTTTGTATTCGTTGGGGAAGACAACGCAAAAGGTAATAGCCACGAGCTTGCAATTTTTCTTCTGTACGCACATAACAAAGTAGGGGTAGTGTTATTTTTTGCTTGTCTTGCGTGAAATAAAAAACACCTTTACATTTTTTAAGCTCCCCTTTAGGGTCTATTTCTTTGATTTCAAATACCCCATTTATTTCTTGTTGAAACCGCAAAGCTTTCAATACGCAGAAATCATGCTGATTGAAGAACTGACAAAAAAAACCGAGGGCCAAAAACGACATGTAGACACCTATTTGCCTGGTCTGTTGAGGGAACAAGAAAAGAAGGCCCAGCGAACTTAAAAAGGAGCAAAAATACAGAGTGGTATCCGTAAAATTACGGTAGTCTGCAAGATAAATGCCAGTCATAAACGGCAATAAAAGCAGAAAGATATGCCATTGCTGCTTGGCCGCAATGACTTCGGGTGTAGGTTGCATAGACAGGTCTTATAGGTAGAATTTTCCTGCCTTAAATTTGATTTTTTCAGTAAGTAAATGGGGTCGAATGAGCACTTCTAAATCACTTTTTGCACATTCAAAGTGGTTTTGTAATTCTTGTAGGCTTTTGGGCTCATTGAGAAAATGAAGAAGATTTGTCAGGTTGAGCAAAGCACTTTTACAGACATCACACTGTCCACAAGGATTGCTGTTTTGTCCAAAGTAATTAATGAGTTGCTGTGCCCTGCAGATAGAAACTTTGCAATAGTTTAGCATGGCATCTAGCTTTTGTTGGGTCGCTTGTTTTCTTTCTAGGTAGATACTTGGTTTGAGTTGGAAGTAGGACTCGGGCAGACGCTCTTGATTGAAGTACAATTGTGGGAGTGTGCTTTTCATTTTGAGTTCGATGATTCCGTTTTTTTGCATAAACTGCAGTTGCTCATAAAAACGCGCTTCAGTGGTTTTTAGTCTCTGAATGAGTTTGTGTTCGTGAAGCACAATCATATGTTCAAAGATGCCAGGATAGCTTCGTACAAGGGTGGTGCAAAGTTGGTAATATGCCTCATTTTGAACCTGAAAGTTATAAAGTACCTCGTTATTGACAATAAAATGCAAACGCGTAGGTTGATAAAAGCCATCTGACAGGGTAAGATTGCCATTTTGCTCTAATAATTTGAGTGCATAATAGACTTCGTTTTCAGGAAGTTCAAAAGTGCGGCAAAAGTGTTTTAGATCGAAGTCATAGCTCTCATCTTTGCCAGCACCCACGGCTATTTTTAGGTAATTACAAACAGCTCTGTATACAAAAGTGACGCGCTCCGAACTGGGAAAAGTTAGGTCTATTTGCCGCTGCATTTTTTGAAAATCCTGAGGACCATACAACAATAAAGCATAGGCGTCTTGGCCATCGCGGCCGCCCCGACCAGCTTCCTGAAAGTAAGCTTCTGGGGAGGTAGGTATTTCGTAGTGCAACACAAAACGTACGTCGGGTTTGTCAATACCCATACCAAAAGCATTGGTTGCAACCATGATTTGCGTGTGATTATTAAGCCAACTATTTAAAGAAGTACGCCGTTGTTCTGCATTGAGGCCACCGTGGTAAATTCCAACGCGCACCCCATTGTTGTGTAAAACAAGTGCTATTTCTTTGACTGATTTCCTGGTCTGGCAGTACACAATTCCAGTTCCGTTTTCGCGTTTGCATATAGCTACAATTTCTTCAGGTTTTTGCTCTACCTGCTGTACGCGATAACGTAAATTTGGCCGCGTAAAATCTCCTTCTAATAGCAGCGCAGTTGGCATGCCCATTTGCTTCAGAATATCCTGCTGAACTGCTTTGGTGGCAGTAGCTGTAAGTGCCAAAAAAGGAATGTCAGGTTGAATTTTCCGCAATTTTTCAATTTGACGAAAAGCTGGCCTAAAATCGTGTCCCCATTCCGAAATACAATGGGCTTCATCAATGACGAGTAAAGAAATTTTCATCCGTTTGAAGCGCTCGATAAATAGTGCGGATTGGATGCGTTCTGGCGATGTATAAAGAAAATCCAAGCCACCGAAGCGTGCGTTGTCAAGAATTTGATCTATTTCTCTGTAACTGAGCCCGCTCGTAATGGCTTTTGCGCGCAAACCGCGTTTTTGCAGGTTTTCCACTTGATCTTGCATGAGTGCAATTAAAGGTGAAATCACCAGGCAAAGTCCTTCGCGTTGGAGGCCAGGTACTTGAAAACAAATAGATTTTCCGCCTCCTGTTGGTAATAAGGCGAGTGCATCTTTTCCTTCTAGCGCTGCTTTTACTATTGGCACTTGACTTGGCCTAAAAGCGGCAAAGCCCCAATGTTTTTGGAGCAAGCTAAGGGCTTGGTCGAAATCATGCATATGACAAAGTTAAGGATTGCTTTTAATAAGGTCAATAAGTTGTGTGCTCGGCGATTTAGTGGTATATTCGCGCATCAATTAACGCTTATGTCTGGAGTTTCAGTACAATTTCCCGTTACCCACAACACCAAAAGCAATCTAGCCAATGTCGATTGGGACAATCTGCCATTTGGAAAAATCTTTGCTGACCACATGTTCGTCATGGAATACGCAAATGGTGCCTGGAAGCAAGGAGAAATATTGCCTTTTGGTCCAATAGCTATGCATCCAGCAATGTCTGCCATTCACTATGGTCAGTCTATTTTTGAAGGTATGAAAGCGTATCGTAATCAATCTGACGAAGTTGTCTTGTTTAGACCCGAGCTCAATGCACGTCGTTTTACCGAGTCCGCTGCGCGCATGTGCATGCCTGAACTGCCAGAAGAAATTTTTTTAGAAGCCGTCAAACAGCTTGTTGCACTAGATGCAGCTTGGGTTACCAATAAACCCGGCTACGCCCTTTATATCCGTCCATTCATGTTTGCCACTGACGAATTTGTCGGTATCAAACCTTCAGACACTTACAAATTTGTCATCATTAGTTCGCCAGTAGGTGCATATTACGCGGAGCCCGTTCGCGTTAAAATTGAAGAGCATTACACCCGTGCTGCTGTAGGCGGAGTTGGCCGAGCTAAAGCTGCAGGCAACTACGGTGCATCGTTATTTCCTGCCAAGCAAGCCCAACAACAAGGTTTTCATCAGTTGGTTTGGACCGACGCAAAAACCCACACGTTTATTGAAGAATCTGGCACCATGAACATCATGTTTGTGATCAATAATACGCTCATTACGCCTTCCGAAGATTCCGATACCATTTTAAGAGGAACTACCAAGCGGACTGTCCTGGAATTAGCCGCCTCTTGGGGTATTCCAATTGAAGAACGCCCGGTTACAGTAGAAGAAATTATAACCGCCGCTAAAAACGGCACGCTGCAAGAAGCTTTTGGTGCGGGTACTGCTGCAACTATTGCTCCGATCGCAATTATTGGTTACCGAGATGAAAAAATCGAATTGCCAGCATTAGAAACCAGAGAGATGTCCTTGAAAATCAAGACTTTTCTACACGAAGTCAAATCTGGCGCCATTGAAGACACCCACCACTGGGTTCAAAAAGTTTGTTGATTTGTGAAAAAAACGCAAACGACGCATCTTTGGAGTATGCGCCATTTTTGCTTGTTTCTTTTGTTTTTTGGCTCCTTTTTAACAGAAGCCCAAAACCTACTATTGACTTTCAAAGACAATAAAACCAACGAACCCATCCCAAATGTTCAGTGTTTATTAATCCTCAAGAACGATACGCTCAGGGATTTTAGCAACCAAAATGGCAACATAGCTTTTAATTTGAAAGAATTGGAGCAAGCAACCCAAGTCGCCTTTTCTTTTGCGCACCCCATTTATCAAGAAGGTCAAAAGCAGCTTTTTTTTGACCCAAAAAAAGACACCAATCAGTTCACTTATTTTCTCAAACCTACGCGCATACAAGAAACACCTGGCATTACTGTAAAACCCAATCAGCCAGATACCGTATTTGCCTCTAAAAACTACAATGTAGCTGACTTTGAGTTGGGTGAAAGTGGTGAACTTTTTTTGTTGACCTACGAGAAAAATCTGCTCAAAGATGCACAATTGCAATGCATTTGGAAAGACACCACTCTTTTTTTACAGCAGATACCGCAAAGGTCCGTTGGACTTAAACGCGATTTTCGTGGAAATGTGCATGTTGAAACGGAGCAACAAATGTATGGCATCAAGCGGGCAGATTCTACGCTCATTTTAGGAACCATCCCCAAGGATTACTACTATAAATACATCGCGCCAATTGTCGATACGAGTTTAACCCGTCAGTTTTATTCAAGTTATATCGATATTTACCCCGCCTTCGAATACGGCGCCGTAGATCTTTTGGACTCCAGTTACAAAGCCATATTACATATTCAAGATGACCTCATGATGGAACTTTACCGTTCTGAGTACAAATGGGTCGATGTTAGGACCAAACTCTGGGCTAAAAACTTAGAAAACCAAACTGGAATTGATGCTGAAATTTACGTAGGCGCCAATATTTTTACACAGTCTTTGTATTATGAACCTGTTTACGCGCCTATGTTTTTGGTGAAAGATACCATCTACATTTTTGATTACCCCAAAGACATGCTTCGCATTTATTCTTTAGATGGGAAGCTACTCAAGTCAGTTCCTATTTTTCATCATTACCACGCCAAACAAACGGGCTTTCGAAAGAATTTACAACAAGACCGACAAACGGGGTGTATTTATGCCGTGTTCGAGCAGGAGGGTTACACCTATGTTAGCCAGATTGATTTAACAACTGGTAAAATGATAGGTAAAGTCAAACTTGCCTTTCGTTATGTAGAAAAAGTTCGGATACATGATAATGCGGCCTACTTTATTTACCGACCTTTTGAATCCACACAAAGGAAATTTCTCTACAAGCAAAAACTTCCCAATAAGGAGCTTAAGGATGTAGAATAACCTGAATTGAAACAGGCAAATGATCGGAATAACCTCCAAGGTATTTTGGGCCGGCATACGTTCTATTTGGTACTGTTTGGCCTTTGTATTCTGTCAATAAAAAAGGAAAGCTTTGGATACTACCGCTTTCTTTTTGAATTTGAAATTTGCCGACAAAAGAATTTCCGGAAACCATCATGTGATCCAGTACCTCCCATTCATTCTTGTAGTTGTAAGACCCGCCAAACGCACCACTGGCTTTGGTTATGAGTGGTGTAAGTTTTTGCGCAACCAACTGAGGGCCAGCATCTGAAGGGTGATCATTTAAATCTCCCATAAAGATGATCTTGGCTTTGGGTTCGTTTTTTTGAATGGAATCTATGAATTGTGTAGCCATCTGAGCTGCTTTGAGCCTCCTTGGTGCGCTTTCATTTGTGCCACCTCTGCGACTCGGCCAATGATTGACCAGCACATAAATGATTTCTTTTTTGTATTTGAATTTGGCCCAAACGATGTCTCGGGTGCTTGGAATGGTGTCACCGGGTAGGGTAAATCGGATATTATCCGAGGATTTAAGTTGAAGTAAATCTTGCCGATAGAGCAAGCCTACGTCGATGCCGCGTGCATCTGGACTTTCGTAATGAACAATGCCATAGCGTTTATCTGAACCAACCAAATCAATGAGCACAGCTTTGTTTTCAATTTCACAAACACCCATGATGAGCGGCATTTGCAGTTCGGTCATGACCTGACGAATATGTTGAATTTTAGCGTTGTATTTTTCGGTATTCCAATTGCTGGCAGCACCGGGCAAAAACTCAGCGTCATCGTTTGGCCCGTCTATGGTATCAAATAAGTTTTCTACGTTATAAAAGGCAACTGTTTGTATTTGTTGAGCAGTGGTACTTACACTGAAGAATATAAATAAAAGGAAAAGTTGGTGTTTGAACAGTGTTTGTAAGTACTTCATTGTCGCGAGTTAGCAAGTAATCTATCAAATTTATTTCACATTCTTGAACTGAATGTGATATTCAAAAATCTTTTCTATTTTTTCTATTTTTTTAAGCAGCGCTACCAACTGCCGCCAGAGCCGCCGCCGCCAAAGCTACCACCTCCAAAACCGCCAAAGCCGCCTCCAGATGAACCGCCACCAAAACCTCCGCTGTAGCCACCAAAATAAAAGAAGCCAGGCCCGCGACCTCGACCACCAAAAGTAGTGCCACCGCCACCGCGTTTGATCAATAAATAAAGCACGAGCAAGACGACAATCAGTGCAAAGATACCTCCGATTTTATCGTATTGATGAATGCCGTCACGGTAGCTTTTTTCGTTGATTTCTCCTTTGGCCAATCCAAATAGCACATCTAGGGCTTGGTTGATGCCTGCAGCATAATTGCCTTCTTTGAATTTTGGGAGTATCTCGTGTTGCACGATGTCATGACAAGCAAGGTCGGTGATGGCGGCCTCAAGTCCGCGTCCGGGCGCTAGAAAAACCTTACGTCCTCCTAACTCCTCGTTGGGCTTAATCAAAAATACGACGCCATTGTTTTTGTCTGCTTTTCCGACTCCCCATTGTTCACCGAGTTCGGTGGCGTAATGCCAAGGTTCGTCGTAGTTGATGTCATCGACAATGACGATGGTGATTTCGTTGCTGGTTTCTTGCTCAAATCGATCGAGTCTTTCTTCGATTTGCGCCATTTGGTCAGCACTCAGAATGGATAATTGGGAGTAATTATTTAGAAAGCGAGGAGGGGATAGCGGTGCGGGATATTGCCCGTAGAGTTGAAGGCTTAAAAAGCTTGCGAAGAAGAAAAATAGTAGTGCTTTTTTCATCCGAAACTGATGTCGTTAGAGAGTTCGTTTTGGTCGTTAGTCAATGGCGGAAAAAATTCGGCGAGCTTTTGACCAGCGTGTGTAATTCCTTCGCACAAACCCTCGGCAATTTGCTTTTCTTTAAAATGGATAAGCATGCGGTCTCGAACGCTATTCCAGAAGTTTGTAGGCACTTTGGCGTCTATACCGGTGTCTCCGATGATGGCAAATTTTTGATCTTGAAATGCGAGATAAATCAGGACGCCATTGCGTTGCGCAGTTTGCTGCATGCCCAATTGATGAAAAACTTCAATTGCGCGTGCGACGGGTTCCTTAGAACAGGAGGCTTCGAGGTGCACGCGCAACTCGCCGCTGGTAGCCCGTTCAGCAGCAGCGATACAAGCCAATACTTTTTGTTGTTGAGCGGCGTCGAGCATTAAAATTTCACCTTTGGTGCGTTCTCCGAGCCAGCTGCTGCCACGAATCCTTCTTTTCTCGGGAATTCTTCACCATTTAAGAAAAAGCGCGCAAAAAAGCCACGGATATGGGTATTGTATTCTTTTACAGCTGAATTGTAGTTGTCGCGCTCTGTTTTGATGCGGTTTTCAGTGCCTTCTAGTTGGCTTTGGAACTGACTGAAATTTTCGGTAGATCTAATTTGTGGATACGCTTCGTAGGCCAAATTGATGGCAGTGTTGATTTTGCGCCCCATGAGCTCGAGGTCTTGTGGTGTTTTGGCGCCAACAATTCCAGCACGCGCTTGTGTAACTTGTGTGAGGATGTCTTTTTCATTTGCGGCCGCTCCTTTTACAGTTTCTAAAAGGTTTGGAATGAGGTCTGCACGTCGCTGGTAAGCTGATTGTACATTGGCAAATTTTTCATCTAGACCCTCTTGTAAGCCCACGGCTTTGTTATACATATTGTAGTAGCCTAAGAAAAGGAATAAGAGTAGGGCGCCTATGGCAGCCAATACGACATAAATTGGTTTCATTTTTAAGATATTAATTGTTTGTTGTGCGATATGCAAATTATGTTCCAAGTTACAAAAATGACACAATGGCAGTTTGCGCACCTTGTTTTTTTTTCTTCTTTTCTTTCTTGTTGAAAACTTTTGTTTATTAATTAATCATTTTATTGTTTAATTATTAATCAATATTATTAATTTTACAGCACCAACCAATCGAACTTTTATTGTTTCACTCTTTAACTGACAGTACCTATGGCTACGCGTCGTTCGATTGTTCATATGGACCTCGACACCTTTTTTGTTTCCTGTGAGCGCCTGCTAGACAGCCGCCTCAACCACAAACCCTTGCTCATTGGCGGCACCAGCGAAAGGGGAGTGGTGGCCTCTTGTAGTTACGAGGCCCGTCGTTTTGGCGTGCGCTCTGGTATGTCTATGAAAATGGCCAAAGAACGCTGTCCAGAAGCCATTTGCATCAAGGGCAACACCCAAACCTACAGCAAGTTCTCTAGAATGGTGACCGACATCGTCAAAGAGGCTTCGCCTGTCTATGAAAAAATGTCCATCGATGAATTTTACATTGACTTCACCGGAATGGACCGCTTCTTTGGCATCTGGACCTACGCTTCTGAACTGCGCCACCGCATTATCAAAGAAACCGGTTTGCCTATTTCTTTTGGCTTATCCGAAAACAAAACAGTTTCTAAAGTGGCCACCGGAGAGGCGAAACCCAATAATCAGCTTCATATCAACTATGGTACTGAAAAAGACTTTTTGGCACCCCTTTCCGTTCAGAAAATCCCGATGGTAGGGCCCAAAACTTACCAAACACTTTGCAGCTTAGGCGTTAAAAAAATCGGTACCCTGCAGGCATTGCCACTCGAGCTTGTGGAGCAAGCTCTCGGTGAAAACGGTCGACATATTTGGTCCAAGGCCCAAGGCATAGACCGTAGCCCTGTAGAACCCTACAACGAGCGCAAATCTATTTCCAACGAGCGCACCTTTCATCAAGACACCACCGACATCGCTAAACTCAGTGGCATTTTGGCTGCCATGGCAGAAAACCTCGCTTTTCAGCTCAGGCGGGCCGGAAAACTAGCCGGTACCGTCACTGTTAAGGTGCGCTATGCAGACTTCCAAACCCAAACCCTCCAACAACAAATCCCTTATACGTCCGCAGACCACGAACTCCTGCCATTGGTACAAGAACTTTTTAAGCGGCTTTACCAACGGCGCGTTTTAGTGCGCCTCATCGGTGTGCGTTTCAGTTCTTTGGTCGGTGGTGCGCACCAACTCCAACTTTTTGACCAAGACCTTTCTTACCCTGCACTTTACAAAGCGCTCGATCACATCCGAGAACGCTACGGAGACCGCGCCATTCTGCGGGCTGCAGGCCTAGAAGCGCGCAGCATTGGCCACTACAACCCTTTTGACGGTGAGCCACCTATCTTGCTTGCCAATCGTAGCGTCTAAAATCAAATTAAGGGCTACAAATGCGCGCACACTCTTGTTTTAGCCTAGGCTACGGTATTCTCAAGCCCGAAGAATTGGTTGCTTGGGCCGTTGAAAACGGGCTGCAACAACTCTTGCTCACCGACATCAACCACACCGGTTCTGGTTTGGCATTTGTGCGCGCAGCTCAAAACCACGGTCTTAAATCTTTACTTGGTGTTGAGCTGCGCAACGGCTTTGTGCAAATAGCCACCATTATTGCGCGAAACAACACCGGTTTCCAAGAACTCAATGCTTATTTAACAGCACACTTGCTTGGCGCAAAGCCCTTTATTTTGCCGCTGCCTGCCTTTGAAAACTGTTGGATTTGGTATCCGCTGCAGCAGCACCCGAGTACGCTAAGCTCCCATGAATTTATTGCGGTGCAGCCCGGTCAAATCATTCAATGGCTACGCCGGCAGCAACCTTTTGAACACCACAAATATGTCGCTGATATTCCCATGAGTTTCAGGCATAAACGCGATCACAACACCCATCGCTTGTTGCGCGCCATTACCAACAATTGTTTGCTCTCCAAGTTACCGCAACAAGAACAAGCGCCGCCCACCGAAAAGTTTCTCACTGCGCAGCAGTGCTCGGTTGCTTTTGGGGCGGCGCCCGAGTTACTTGCCAACACCCAAGCTTTACTTGCGCAATGTTATATTCAGTTTGATTTCGGAGAAGCTGCAACACCCCAACAACCCCAACACTTATTTGGCTCCAAAGCCGGAGACCAACAACGCCTCAAGGAACTTTGTGCCGAAGGCCTCAGCTACCGCTACCACACCATCACCGATGAAATCATTGCGCGCATCGAAATGGAGATCGACGTCATTACCGAAAAAGACTATCTATCTTATTTTTTAATTACCCATGACTTCACTTCTTATGCAAGAAGCAAAGGGTATTTTTATGTAGGGCGGGGTAGTGGGGCCAACAGCATTGTGGCGTATCTCTTGCGCATTACCGACGTCGATCCGCTAGAACTCGACCTCTATTTTGAGCGCTTCATCAATCTATATCGCAAAAACCCACCAGATTTCGACATCGATTTCTCTTGGAAAGACCGCGACGACGTCGTTCGGTATCTCTTTGAACGCTACCCCAATGCAGCATGGCTTTGCACCTACAGTACTTTTCAGTACCGCGCTTGTATCCATGAACTCAGCAAAGTTTTTGGTTTACCAGCAGGTGTTAGTAAGACGCTCAGTAGAGGAAAAGGAAGTTTGGCAGAGTTTTCTGAATTGGGTGCACTCGTTTTGCGCTACGCCAAATACATAGAAGGCTTGCCTTCGCACCTGAGTGTGCACGCTGGCGGAATTGTCATTAGTGAAAAGCCCCTAAGTACCTTTGCTGCCTGTTTTTTACCGCCCAAAGGCTATCCCTGCACGCAGTTTTCTATGCTAGAAGCCGAAGACGTCGGGCTCTATAAATTCGATGTCTTAAGCCAGCGCGGGCTTGGTAAAATTGCCGAAGCACTGCAACTCATTGCGCAAAGCAACTCAAAAGAAGAACTTCAAGATATCCACAACATCCAAGTACTAAAACAAGACCCGAAAATAGCGCTGTTTTTACGCAAGGGTTGGGCCCTCGGGTGCTTCTACGTGGAGTCACCCGCCATGCGCATGCTGCTGATCAAATTGCAAGTAGACAACTACCTTGCATTAGTAGCAGCTAGTTCTATTATCAGGCCCGGTGTTTCGCAGTCCGGCATGATGCGCGAATACATCTTGCGCCACCGAGATGTGCAAAAGCGCCAAGAAGTACACCCACTATTACTTGCCATTATGCCAGACACCTACGGCGTTATGGTGTATCAAGAAGATGTCATCAAAGTAGCTCATTATTTGGCTGGCCTAAGTTTAGCCGAAGCCGATGTCTTGCGGCGCGGTATGTCGGGCAAATTTCGCTCGCGTAGCGAGTTTCTACAAGTGAAAAACCGCTTTCTAGAAGCCTGCGCAGCGCGCGGCCACAACCCTTCGTTTTCGGCCGACATTTGGCGTCAAATAGAAAGTTTTGCAGGTTACGCCTTTTCAAAAGGGCACTCTGCTTCTTATGCAGTAGAGAGCTATCAAAGCCTTTATCTTAAAGCGCATTTTCCGCTTGCTTATCTCACGGCTTGTATCAATAATTTTGGAGGCTACTACCGCACCGAAATCTACGTACATGAAGCACGTCGTTTTGGTGCTCAAATAGAAGCGCCTTGCATTAACGAGGGCGCCTATCAATGCATATTAAGAGACACACGCCTCATTCTTGGTTTCAATCTTGTTTCAGGTATTGAAGCGCTACTCATCGAAAAAATCGTCGCAGAGCGCACGCAAAATGGGCGCTTCTCTGATCTTGAAAATCTTTTCAGAAGAATCTTCATTCCCCTTGAACAACTCAGTATTTTGATCCGAATAGGCGCACTGCGTTGTTTTGAACAATCCCGAAAAGCCCTCTTATGGCAAGCTCATTTTTACCACCGGCAATACCATAACAAGACACCTAAAGCCGAACTTTTTGAAATCAAACGTAAAAAACACCCACTTCCCTTACTTGAAGAGCACCCCTTAGAAATTGTTTTCGAACAATTTGAACTTCTTGGTTTTCCACTTTGCGATCCTTTTTCGCTCTTGGCTAAGCCCTTGCCAAGCACTTATATTTTAGCCAAAGATTTTCCGAAATACAGCAAGCAACAAATTCAAACCTTTGGTTATTTAGTGAGCATTAAACAAACCAAAACGAGTAAAGGCGAAACCATGTCTTTTGGCACCTTCCTCGATCCAAGCGGTGATTTTATAGACACCGTCCATTTTCCTGAAATCGCCACCAACTTCCCATTCTACGGGAAAGGAATTTACCATATCCGCGGTAAAATCACAGAAGAATACACGTATTTCACCTTAGAAGTAAGCTACCAAGAAAAACTTCCTTTTGCAGAAGATGTCAGATTAGCAATAAGACCTTAAAATTTCAGCGCTTTGCTCGGGGGTCATATCTCGTTGTGCTTCAGCTAACAATTCATATCCTACCTGAAATTTTTTAACACTTGCGGAGCGCAATAAAGGAGGGTAAAAATGCATATGAATAGTCCATTCAGGGTGAGCTTTGCCATCGCAAGGTGCCTGATGAAACCCTGCAGAATAAGGAAAACTTACGTTAAAAACAGCATCATATGCTTTCGTTAGTTTAGAAAGTGCAGTAGCGAGGTCATTGATAGAGGCCGCATTTAATTCCGATAAATCCTTTGCGGAAAATTTTGGCAGAATCAGTGTTTCAAAGGGCCAAACAGCCCAAAAAGGAACTAAAACAACAAAGTGGTCATTTTGGTAAATCACACGCTCCATGAGCTCAAGTTCTTCTCGTAAATAAGCTTCCAATAAAGGCTCTTGGTGAATTTGGAAATAACGCTGCAAATGGGCTTGGGTTCTGGAAACCAGAGTTGGTAGACCTTCTTGCGCCCAAATTTGACCATGCGGATGCGGGTTGCTACAACCCATCATAGCTCCTTTATTTTCAAAAATTTGAACGTAATCAATAAATGAGATAGCAGCTAATTCTTCAAATTGAGTTTTCCATGTTCGAATAACGTTAATTAGCGCCTCATCAGAGAGGTCGGCCATGGTGAGGTCATGCCGTGGAGAATAACAAACAACCCGATTGATACCAAGCGCACTTTGGGTATTAAAAAAAGAATTGCCAGAAGGAGCCATTAAGTCGTCTGGACCCGAATTGGTGTCAAGAGCAGGGAAATCATTGTCAAAAACAAAACAAGCTTGATAATTAGGGTTCAATTCACCTACTGACCTTTGATTGCCAGGACACAAATAACAATTTGGGTCGTGCGCTAAGCGTTGAGCAATTGCTGCATTCTCTTGTTGGCCCAGCCAGGGACGCAGGTTGCGTTGTGGCGAAACCAACACCCATTCATCAAGTAAAGGATTGTAACGACGGTGGGGTTTATTGTGTAGCTTCAAATCAATCATTTATTACAATATGAACGCCCTCTGCAATACGAACTGGATGACAACTCGCTTCGCTGCCAAATTTTAAAGAATAATTAGTCAAAAGCTCTGTAAGCTCTTTATTAGGGATGAAATTATTTTTTGCCAAAACCAACAAACAGCCCCCAAAACCCCCGCCCATCATGCGGGCGCCTAGAATTTCAGGTTTCTCTATCAGCTCTGCTTGCAGAAAATCAATTTCAGCGCAGCTCACTTCGTATAAATCACGCAGGCCTTCGTGTGTTGCATTGAGCAGCATACCAAGTTCTAAGTAAGCTTCCATTGGTGACACTGAATTCTTTACCTTCTCTGAAATTTCGAGCGCCAAAGCCTGAAACTTTGCCACACGCGCAATTTCATCAATAACATAGCGCAAGCGTTTTTGGGCACTTAAGTCTAAATGTGAAAATAACAGAGCGAGCTGTTTTTCGTTGATGGCTCGCCAACTTTCTAAAGATCCAAAAACTTCTCTTGCTTTGCCCCATGCAGCCTCGAGCTGAGCACGTCTTTCATTATATGCCGACTCTGCAAGATTATGCTTGACTTTTGAATCAAGTAGAAACAATTGAACGCCATTTAGGGGTAGCGTAAAGGTGGTGATTTTTTGATCTAAGCAATCAAAGGCAATCAGTTCGTTTTGCTTTCCAAATAACGAAGCCACTTGATCCATTAGGCCGCATTTAACACCTGCATACTGGTGTTCTGTTTGTTGAGCGATTAGCGCTAATTCAAAACGTGTTTTACCCAAATTAAAGCACTCGTTCAAGCCAAATACCAAACCACAACACAAAGCAGCGGAAGACGAAAGCCCCGCGCCAATTGGAATGGTACTTTTGAAACGAATATGTAAACCGTCTAGAGAAAAACGAGAGATAGAAGACGAATTAGGATCAAAAGGAATCTTCGTGAAGAAATAATCTTCAAATAAAAGCAAGAAAACTCCTTTGACATAAGACCTCCAACCATTGGTTTGTAACTCGTTTAGCTCAGCAAACTCAAAATGCCAACTTTCATTTAAATCAAGTGCTTCGATGCGGATAGAGGGGGAGGTAGTTTGTTCAAAATCAAACTCAAAATGGCGGTCAATGGCTGCCGGTAAAACAATACCATGGTTGTAGTCGAGGTGTTCACCGATAAGATTGATGCGTCCTGGAGCGCAAATTTGGAGCTTTTTCATGGCTTCCAAGTTACTTGATGGTAAAGGCCTAAAGCTGTGCAAGCCACTTTAACATCGACGGGAGTTTGAGGTGTCTCGGTGCGCAAAAGTGCACTTGCAATGCCGGCTTCTACTTGCTGAATAGCCGGGCTCATGAGCCCAGCATCTTGGGCTTGCACGCTGAAAGTCACTTTGAAATCGTTTGTAGGAACAACTGTACCATTGGCATCTAGTAGTTTTGCTCTTACAAAGATCAAATCGGCTTTTGCCGTATCAATGCCTGTTTGTAAGAGATCTAATTCCAGAACAATTTTAACAGGTTTTTGCAGTGTTTGAATCGAGGAGCTTTGAAGTACTTTTTGTTTGTTATCCAGACCGATAGCCGTCAGTTTACCGGGATTGAATTGCTTGATTTCAAATAGAAAAGGAGGGTTATCAAGTGCAGATGAAGCCACGTTTCTTAGGGCCTGTTTTTTAGCAATAAGAATGTCATTTACGTATAAAGCAACTTGCGGACAATTTGAAAAAACAGTCACGGTGGTTGGCGAAAGCTCAGTCCAATTGTTGGCAATTTGGACAAAGGGTTTTTGAGTGACCTCTAGCAATTGACTCTTGTAAAAGCCAACCGCATATTTGGGCAAGCGCGTGATGTCATAAATGCCAGAAGCCTCAAGATCAGGGCTGTAACCGCGGTTGTAGTCAAAACAAACCCAATTGGCTTCGCCGATAATATTGGCGCCTTTGCGGTTCGAATTACTGGCTTCCTGAAAATTAAAAGCTTGTTGCAAAAGCGCTTGCTCCGAGGCGCTTCTTAGGTGCCGTGAATTTCTTTGCGAAGGCGTTAAATCTGCAAATTGGGTTTGGTTGAAGCCAGCATTTTGCGCATAGTACTCCCAGTCGCCGTATTCAGCTATCAACATGGCTTTAGCCTTTGGTTGGTAACCCGCCCAATAATTGGGTGCCTTCGCATGTTGGCGCGCCGGAATAAAAACATCGTAACTAGGATGATCGATCCAACCTGCCGTAAATCCATTATTTCCGAGTTGTTCTTTTGCTATTTGATTCATTTCAAGCATGAAAGTTTCGCTCATTTCGGTTTCATTGAGTGAATTTTCCCAAAAAATGACGCTAGGGTTGTTGCGATCTCTTAAAATCAAGGTCCGCAGGTCATTTTTGCAACGTAGCTCAAAAGGTGCGGGACCGAAAAATTGCCAGCCGGCAATTGCGTCCATCACAATAATACCAAGTTCATCACAAGCTTCATAAAAAGCAGGGGCTTGCGGATAATGCGAAAGCCTCACAAAGTTGAAACCTGCATCTTTGATGAGCTGCGCATCGCGTTTTTGCGCATTATCTGGTACGGCATAGCCCACATACGGATACTCCTGATGGCGATTGGTACCGCTTAAAAAAAGCTTTTCTCCATTGAGGTAAAAACCATCTGACCTCAGTTCGGGCTTGCGAATACCAACTTTGAGCTGTTTTTTGGCAAGGGTATCGCCGGCGTAAATCACTTGGATTGTTAAATCATAAAGATTAGGTTTGGTAGGCGACCACAATTTGGGTGTACTCATTTTTAATGACCCTTTATAAACAATGGTATTGGTTGAATCGACGAATTGCTCATTAGAGAGTTGAATGACGGTTTCTCCGAGTTTTGCCTCTACTTGAAGGGGTAAAATGATCCAGTCAGGGTCAAATTTCAAGTCAAAATCCAACTTAATTTCAGCAATTTGGGCATTTGCACTTATCGTTTGAAAATATGGAGCCTGTATTTGAACGCCACCTACTTCTTCAAGCCAAACATTGCGGTAAATACCCGCATGGTAGTAAAAGTCTAGATCTTTTATGGGTTTGCCAGGCGGAACGGTGGGGTCTTCGCGGTTGTCGAGAAAAACTTCTAGTACATTGGCTGAATCTTTTAAAGATGAAGTCAAATCAAAGGAGAAGGGAAGATAACCCCCAACGTGTGTTCCAATTGGAGCGCCATTCAAATAAACTGTTGCCGTATGCATCGCGCCTTCAAAATGAATGTAGAGGTGTCTACCTTTTTCTAACGGGTAATCAAATCTTTTGCGGTAAATAGCTTCCCCTAGAAACTGCCCTTTCATGACTAAAGGCTCTATTTTAGGGGTGTGAGGCAAACTGACTATTGTGACAGGGTCAGCTGCATTGATTTGAAATTCCCAATTCGTATTGAAAAGTGTTCGCTTCAGTTGTCCAAAGGAAGAGATACTAAACAGGATAAAAATGAAGGAAACTAGGAAAATTTTCATTTGACGCCAGAGAAAGAACTTAATATAAGAATGCATCGAGGGCAGGTGAGGGGCGCCCGTTATCTTGCCAGCAATTGAGCTGATAACCGCTCCAAGGTTTAGCGCCCTGAGGCTCCCAATAAAAAACGCCTAAACATTGGTTGTCGGGCACATCTAAAGCTGCACCAATGGTAGCAATAAGTAAATCCTTTGAATTTTCTACTTGCCAGTAATCACCTCCCACTTCTACAACCATCACGGGTTTGTTGTAGCGGGTCACCATATCCTGTAAGTTATTTCCTAAATCTGAAATGGTAACGGTGTAATCTGTTCCGAGCCAATGCGGGTAATAAGATGCACCGATGATGTCGAATTGGGCACCATTTTGCTGCATCAGGTCAAAAAACCAGCGAAAACGCGCGTTGTCGTTACCTTGATCTATGTGAACAATTGTTTGAATCGTTGGATTAAAATCTTTTACAGCTTGGTTACCTGCATTGATAAGTTGTGCTAACTGACCAGGATTATTGACGTGCCCTTCAGGCCAAAGTAAGCCACTCGGAATTTCGTTTCCAATTTGCACCCATTTAGGCGTTACTCCTGCAGCTTCCAATAAATTTAAGGTGTGTTGCGTATGCGCATAAACGGAATCTTTTAAGGCGGCAAAGGTTGCGCTAGCCCAAGCAGCTGGCTTGGTTTGGTGTGCGGGGTCGGCCCAAGTATCAGAATAATGAAAATCGAGCATTACATCGAGGCCCTTGGATTTGGCACGAGCAGCCATTTGGGCAGTTTCTGCAGGGCTACAATGGCCGTTTATTTTGTCAGAATTTGGGTGAACAAAAACGCGTAAACGTACCGCATTAATGCCTCTAGCCATAAGTAAATCCAGGCAATCGGCAGGATTGCCGTTTTCATCGTAAAAAACATAACCAGTTGCTTCCATTTGAGGCAGCCAACTCACATCAGCTCCTTTGAAAAAAGTAGTTGGCGCTGTTGGTGTAGGTGGTTTTGGCTTTGGTTTTTCTTTGCACGCAATTAGCGTAAAGGAACAAAAGAGGATAATTATGGACGTAAATTTCATTTGCTTTGTTCAAAATTGATGGAAATACTGTTGGTCTTCAATTGACCTTTCGTCATGTAAATATCGCTAAAATTTTCCTGATTCGGCGCATTAGGCTCAGCTTGTTGTTCCAAGCAAATCCCACAGTGGTTATGATACGCTACATTTTCCTTGCCTTGAACTAAGCTTTCTCCTCCGATGTAGACTTGTATGTATGGTTGATTGGTTTGAAAAGATAATTGAAAACCATCAGGTGCGCGAAGAATTACTTGTGGCTTCGTATTCTTTATACGAAAAGCATGGTCGATTTCGGGAAAAAATGCCAGCTCATTGAGGTGAATACTTTGGTTTTGAGACAACCCAGAAGGGGAAATTGATCTTCCAGTAGGAATTTTATTTTGATCTAATTCAAGAAAACTATTGGCTTCCATTTTTATTTCGCTATTCAAAATACTGCCGTTATGTCCAGAAGGATTGAAATAGGAATGTTGTGTTGGATTGGCGATTGTGTCTTCTAAAGCAATAGAAGTAATATCGATTAGCAGTGCATTTTCTTGTAAGGTATAACGTACCTCGCAACGCAGGTTTCCAGGAAGCGAAATACCCGCATTTTTGGTCTCCAAGCAGAGTGTAACACTTGGACATGGCTTTTCTTCATAAGACAACAATTGCCAATTGACATTTGAAAAATTACGTTTTCCGCCATGCAATAAGTGTCGGCCTTCATTTGGTTCAAATTCGAATAGGGCACCTTTCCAAGGAATTGTTGCCTCAGTTATTCGCCCTGCAATTGGTCCGACAATTGCACCAAAATAAGCACTTTGGTTTTGTTCGAAAAGTTGTTGGTAGCTGCCCAAATCCGAATACCCCAAAACCACGTCCCTTTTTTCAAAACCTGGGTGATCGATTTCAAAGCTTTGAAGCGTTGCGCCAAATGAACTTAATACAACCCTCGCCTTTTCATTATGAAGTGAGAATTCTAAAACAGGCGCTTGATCCAATTCTACCAACGCATTGTAAATTTCTACCATTCAATAGAAGTTATTTATGTAACCAATTGCGGAATAAAGCGTGCCATTTTGGTAAGAAGGCACCCATTAAGGGAACGAGAATAAGCGTGAGCGTCAGGGTTTTAAGTAATTGATGCCATTCTTTCAACAATGGAAATAAGAGAAAGAACAAGATATTTATGAGCGGATAAATGAACAGCCATGTAAGTAACATGAGTTTCCATTTGGGTGGATTTAGTATGGTCATAAGCAAATATATTAATTATAAAAAAGGAAAAGTATCTTTGCTTCATGCAAGTCTGTGTTTATTGTGCGTCAAGTGGGCGAATTCATGCTGATTATTTTGAGGCCACTTCACGCTTGGCGCATTTGCTCGTGGAGAACAATATAAAAGTTGTTTTTGGTGGCGGGTCATCTGGTCTTATGGGACAACTCGCCGATAGCGTTTTAGCAGCCGGTGGGCAAATAAAAGGCATCATGCCGCAGTTTATGAACGAAGTAGAGTGGGGGCACCAAGGTGTTTCAGACTTTATCTACACAGAAAGCATGCACGAGCGAAAAGCCAAATTTCTAGAAGGCACCGACGCCTTGATTACTTTGCCAGGAGGTCCTGGTACGTTTGAAGAGTTATTGGAATCCATTACTTTGAAAAAACTCGCACAGTTCACCAAACCTATCGTGATTCTCAACACCAGAGGCTATTTCAATGCTTTTCATCAAATGATGCAACAGGCAGTTGACGAGCAGTTTATGACTGATGATTTAAAGTATTTGTATACTATTGTTGACACGCCTGAAGAAGTGCTGCCCGCTATTCATAACGCGCATCTTTGGAATAAAGGCTTGCGCGATGCAGGTAGTTTGAGATAGATTATGAAAAACAAACGCCTTAATTTTCTTGATCGCTACCTGACACTTTTGATTTTCTTAGCGATGGGTTTAGGTGTAAGCATTGGAAATGCCTTTACTGGGTCGGGAAATAATTTTGAGTTGGCCATTGCGGTTGCAATTGGTGTTTTTGGCCCGAATTCTGGGCAGGCTTTCGCGGGTTTAATTTGCCATTGGTCGAAGTTCCTGCTTTGATTCTTTTGGCAAAAGCGAGTTTGTATTTTAAGAAGTACTTTAGGTGAGAAAGAATATTTTAGTATTATGCACTGGCAACAGTTGTAGAAGTCAAATCGCGGAAGGTTACTTACGTTATTTTCACGGTGAAAAGGCCAATATATTTAGCGCAGGTGTGGAAACGCATGGTGTAAACCCACGAGCAATTGCCACTATGAAAGAGGATGGTATTGACATCAGCGCGCAAACCTCCAGTCATGTGGATGAATACCTCTCTATTCCTTTTGATTTTATCTTGACCGTTTGTGACCACGCAAGTGAACGCTGCCCGATTTTTCCGAGCAAGGCCAAACGCATACACCACAACTTTTCCGATCCTGCCAAAGCAACAGGTAATGAAGAGGAAATAATGGCTGAATTTAGAAGGGTAAGGGAGGAAATTAAAACTTTTTGTAAAATGCTAGAAATTTAATTTTTCCTATTTATCTCAACACCATATAAACTACCAGAACCGGAAAATGATCCGAAGGGTAACTGCGGTCAAAATTAGTTTGATCAACAAGATGTCTCGAAGGAAGAATGTGAGCAGACCCAAAAATATAATCGATGCGCTTGTCGTCTGAAGTAGTAGCGGTAAAACCATTAAATGTAGAAGCAGAACATAATTCGGGGTGGCGCAGGCTACAAGTCAAATCTTTGTAACTCGAACGGATCAATTGTATCCCTCTATCTGTAGGCTCCATATTGAAATCACCGATCAATAAAACTGGTGCGTTCTGCGTTTGCAAAAATTCGGCAATTTGATCTAAAATCAATTCAGCAGAATGCAAGCGCGCCTCTACACCGATGTGGTCAAAATGCGTATTGAAGACCCAAGTTAGGTCGCCACCGTTTATTTCTTTGAGTAGCACATAAGTACAAATGCGATTGAGCGCTGCATCCCAACCTCTAGACGGAATTTGAGGCGTAGGCGACAACCAAAAAGTACCACTTTGTACAGCTGTATATTTTGTTGAATCATAAAAAATAGGGGCGTACTCACCTTGGGTTTTGCCGTCGTCGCGTCCTACACCAACGTGTTTATAGTTGGGCAACAAAGCATGTAAATCCAAAAGTTGATTATGCAGTACCTCCTGAAAACCAATGATATCAATTTGATTGCTTAATATGAATTGAGCAATTGGTACTTTTCTCTCAACCCAGTCATTGGCTAAATCGGTATGCCCGTCGTAGCGGATGTTGTAGGTGGCTACAGTGCCGAATTGGGCAAAGGAATAAAAATTGTTTAAAGTGTAAGTAAGGAAAAGGAGAAAAAAGGATTTCATTTCATAAAGTTATGACTATGAATGTAATTACCTTTATTTGGGAAGGGTATTTATTTTCTCTGATCAAAGCATCAATTTCAAGAACTTCACCATCTTTAAATTGATCACCAACAACAAATTAATGGGCTTTTTTTCGTTTGTCCCCGTTTTGAAAATAAAATACTTCTTGCCCGAATGCTAATTCGACACCGCTGTTTTATTAATTCTAATATTTCATTCACAATAAATTATTTGTGTAAATGACCGAACTTTATCGCATATATTATGTTTAAACTTTTGAACCTTAAATTAAACAAAATGAAAAATCTAAAACTTTTATCTCTTTCCATCCTTACCTCAGGTATGTTTTGGAGCAACGCAGCTACTGCGCAAACCAATGTATTTGACAACGTCATTGCAACAAGTCCGAATCACACTTTATTAGAAGCCGCAATTGTGCAAGCAGGTCTTGTAAGTGCACTTCAAAATCCTTCGGCCGCCTTAACTGTATTTGCACCAGACGACCAAGCATTCACCAATCTTGCCACTGCACTTGGTACTAACGTAAACGGTTTATTGGCCTTGCCAAACCTTCAAGATATTTTGCTTTATCATGTTGTGGGTGCCGTTGTTCCGTCATCAGCAGTTACGAACGGTGCAATTGTTCAGCCTTTGAGCCCGACAAACACACTAAAAGTTACAGCAACTGCCAGTGGTAGTGTATTTGTAAACCATGCTCAGGTAACAGCGGTAGATCTATTCGCTACTAACGGTGTGGTTCACGTTTTAAATAATGTAGTTCTTCCTGTAGAGACTGTTGCCGATGTAGCTATCGATAATGGATTTACAACATTAGTTGCTGCGGTTGTTCAAGCAGAATTACTCCCTGCATTGACAAACCCATTAGGTAACTTTACTGTTTTTGCACCGAACAACGACGCTTTTCAAGACCTTGCTGATGAACTTGGCGTTACTGTCCCTATGTTATTGGGCTTCCCTGAACTTACCGAAATACTTTTGTATCATGTTTTAGGAACAGAGGTTCCATCATCTGCTGTAACGAACGGCGCAATTGTTCAGCCCCTGAGCACACTCAATACACTCAAACTCACCGCCACTACCTCAGGTGACGTATTCTTAAACCAGGCGGAGGTCATTGCTGTAGATATCACGGCAAGCAATGGCGTTGTGCACGCGATTGATGCAGTAGTATTGCCAATTGAAACAGTTGCTGATTTAGCAATTGACAACGGATTTTCAACACTCGTTGCTGCAGTTGTAAAAGCTGAGTTGTTACCTGCGCTTTCTGATCCTTTTTCTGAATACACTGTTTTTGCACCAACCAATCAAGCATTTTCAGATTTAGCGACTGCCTTGAATACCGACATCAATGGCATCCTTGCCTTGCCAAATTTGGCAGATGTACTCCTTTATCATGTTGTTGACGGAGCGGTACTTTCTACGCAACTTACAAATGGCCCTGTAGAAACACTTTCAGGTGCAGACGTTATTGTTTCTCTTGCGAGCGGTGTAAAAATCAATGATGCAAATGTCATTTTAGCTGACGTTATGGCTGACAACGGCGTAGCACATGTACTAGACAAAGTTTTACTTGAATCTTTTCTCGGGTTAGAAAATACCAACACGCTTCAATTTAATGTATATCCGAATCCAACAACAAGTGAAATTCATATTGCGGGTAGCAACGGAACGGTTTCTATTGCTGACATGAGTGGAAAAGTTCTCATCATCAAAACAATCAATAACGAAACAATTGATATCTCAACACTTTCCTCTGGTAATTATATTCTCTCAGTTGAAAGCAATGGAAAAACAGGCAAACAATTGTTGATCAAACAATAAACAACTCTCCAAGAATGAAACAAAGCCACCTCAATAGGGTGGCTTTTTTATTGAACTATCTTTATGAGTTCTTATATAACGGTCGACACCAAAGAAGAAATTGATACTTACTGGACTTATTTTACAAAAGAGGGGCAAGCCGGACAGTGCGGTGAGGAATAAATCTTAACTTTAGAGAAAACCCTAAATATCAAACTATGGACTGGTACATGAAAAACAGATGGTGGATTTGGACGGTAACAGGTGTTTACCTTGCTTACAGGATTTTTGTGAGTATTTATTATATGCCTGAATAGTCTAAACAAAAAAAAGCCTCACGTTTCCGTAAGGCTTTTGCTCCCCTTATTGACAAAAGTTGCAGCTATCAAGCGATGATTGAGTGTGTGACTATTAGGAAATTGAAGGGTTAAACTTCGTGCATATTTTTTGAATCAAACTCATTTTAAATCATCTAAGACTTTTTTGATTTTACTTGTAACTTAAGGTGATTAGCCACTTTTAATTCTATGAGGGCTAAAAAAACAACAATTATCGCTTCAAGAAAAAAATATACTACTCCTAATGGTGTCAGCATATTAAAGTAATAATAAATAAACACAAGTGAAGTAGAGCTGTATAATAAGTTACCAAGACCTATTATGCGAATAAATGATGACTAATTTCTCTGCAGTAATAAAAAACAAGTTGCAGAATATAAAAAAAGATTAGTCCAACATATAAAAAGCGTGACAAAATATGTACTGGCATTCCAATGTAATCGTCGAAAAATCTTAATATGATAAACAAGAAAAAAGATGTCAAGGCTGCACCGAGACTAACTAGAAGAAAAAGTCTCCTTGGCAAATGAGAAAAGTATTTTATTACAGGTAAGAGCATTCGAACAAAAAAGGGTTACACTATACAAGTATAACCCTTTTATCTTTTTATTTGCTCCCCCTGCTGGACTTGAACCAGCGACCCTCTGATTAACAGTCAGATGCTCTAACCAACTGAGCTAAGGAGGAATGTCTCAATTCGAGGATGCAAATATATGTAATTTTTCGAATTCAAAAAGTGAAAATTTGAAAAAAAAATCTGCACTTTTTTTCATCTTTTCGCTAAGTTATTCAAAATCATCGCCATCAAAAGTGTAATCGTCAAGGCTTGTGACGTATTGGTCTTCGTTGTCATCCTGATCAATGTATCCATGAGCGTCATCTTCTCGGTTGGCAGGTCTAAGGATGTTCGTTTTGGATACGTTGAGTCTGATTTCTGTGCGCATTTGGCCATCTTCTAGCTGAACGGTTTTGGCAAAGGGCGTACCTAATACTTCTACGAGGGTTCCGCGAGTTAGAAAATCGGTAATGCGCATGTTGGATCCATCTCTTTTCCAAATAGTGCAGTTTACCCAAGTGGTTTTGGTGCGCATTTGACCGGTTTTCTTGTCTTTCCAATTTTTATTATGCGCAACAGGGAAATTGATCGCGACAATGCCACGCTCCATCGTTTTCACATGGGCATCTTTGCCAATGTTACCGATTAGTCTGGTTTCAAATACTGTAGCCATGAGTAGGGTTCAATTAAAAAAGCGTGTACCGGAATATCCGATACACGCTTTTAACAATGAAGAACTTAAATTGTTTTAGTGCTGATGTCCGTGAGGGCCATGCGCATGGCCATGAGCCAATTCTTCTGGGTCTGCTTCGCGCACCTCGAGAATTGTTCCTGTAAAATGAAGATCAGTACCTGCTAACGGATGATTGAAGTCCATTTGTACGGTTTCGTCTGTGATTTCAAGAATGCGACCGCGCAATTGATTGCCTTCGTTATCAGACATCGGAACCATACTGCCCACTTGGAACATTTGGTCGTCGAACTTACCATCTTCGTTATGGAAGATATTTGCCGGAAGCATGACAATATGTTGAGGATCTTGTTCTCCGTATGCATTTGCCGCAGCGATATGAAAGTCAAAGTGCTCGCCTGCAGCTTTGCCGGCTAATTTTTCTTCGAATTCTGGAATCATGCCACCCACACCATGTAAAAAGGTCAAGGAGTTTTCCGGAGTTGTTTCTTCGATGTGTTCTCCGGTGGTGTGATCAGAGAGTTTGTAGGTCAAGGTAACGACCTTTTGGTGGGAGATTTGCATGATATTTTTAAATTAATTGCTTTACAAAATTAGGTAGCGCAAAAGTTGAGAAGTGGATGTCTTCGTTGTAGTAACGAAGTCCTTTCTCTGCAACAAAAGCTTTGATAGTTTCGGTGTTATTTATTTTGCGCGGATCCGCTGCGCCTTTGAGACCGTATTGGAAACTCCACATACCGGTAGGGTAAGTAGGAACAAAGAATAAGCCCACAGGAGCGTTGTTTGAGCCGAATATACCTTGCAAGGTCTGATTAAGTTCAGCGAAAGCTTTTTCATTAAATTTCGGAGACTCTCCTTGGGCCACCAAAATGCCGTCGGCCTTAAGGGTTCGGTAACAATTTTGATAGAAGTCTACGCTAAACAAGCCTTCTGCAGGACCTACTGGGTCAGAGCCGTCTACGATTAAAAGATCGTAAACTGCATCAGGTGCATTTTTAACAAACGCAATGCCATCGTCGACAATAAGTTCTAAACGCGGGTCGTTAAAAGCTGCGGCAATTTGTGGAAGGTGCTCTTTACAAGCCTTGATGACTTCGCCGTCGATTTCGACCATCGTTACTTTCTCGATGTTGCTGTGACGCAAAACCTCACGGACTGTTCCGCCGTCGCCACCACCAATAACCAATACATTTTTAGCATTTTGGAGCGTGAAAAGACTCGGATGGGCAATCATTTCGTGGTAGTGAAACTCGTCCTTGATAGTGGTCATGACCATATCATCTAAGGCGAGCATTTTACCGTATTTGGTAGATTCAAGAATGCGCACACGCTGAAACGGAGATTGCACATCAAAAAAGACATCGCCTGTGAAGCGCAAAGAGAGCGCTTGATCTTCGTCTTTGTCAGTGAACCAAACGTTTCGGGTGTAGAAATCAGGATTGCGCCATTCGGCTGCTTTTTCGCGAGCGGTAGTGATGTCAAAGTCGTTGCGCGTCAATAAATTGACAGAACCACGCTTCATTTCGATAGCAGAATAAGATTTGGCACCAAAGCACTCTTTAAGGTGATCAAAGGCAATCCAAGCGTTCATGTCACCACATGTAAAAACATCGACAGCAGCATAACCGTATTCTGGCCAAGTATGAATAGCGAGGTGGCTTTCTTGGATCACAACTACACCTGATACACCGTAAGGAGAAAAATGGTGAAAGGTAGAGTTGATTACAGTGGCTTCTGCCTTACGTGCAGCGCCAACCATATCGCGTTCAATCGCCGCGACATCATTCATAACATGCGGATCACAATTCATAAACTCCACCAAAATGTGGTTTCCAAGTGCTGTGTTGCTCATTTTTCTGTTTAAAATTTAAAAATTGACCGCAAAGGTACGGAATTTCAAAGGATTGATGTGTAATGTATGTTAAATTTCAGTCCGATAAATAGCGCAACTTATCCAAACTCACCTTTATGCGGGCCTGACCAAAAATTACACTAAGCTGCTTGCCTTTGATTTCTTCTACCAATCCGATGCGGTTGGTCTGGATCAATTGTACCTTACTGCCAATTTTGATTTTTTCTTGTTCGTATTTTTCTGCGCGCTGCACCTCTTTTTTGGTTGGTTTTTGAGTAGGTGAGGTGAGAGGTGCCTTTTTCTTGATCGTTTGTTTTGATTTTTCGAGGCGCAGGTACTGCGTTAGTTCTTGAAATAAGGCCGTATTCACGTCTTTTTTTCGGGAAGTGGCATTGAAACGCTCGATGAATGCCAGCATTTTTTTTCCTGCTTGCAACTGCCTTTGGCTTGTTTCTTGAACCTGCGCAACCTGGCTCTGCTTATGTTGCAATTTTTGTATTTCTTGTTCGTGCAACGAAGTGGATCGCTCTGCGGCTTTGGCCGCTTCTTCGAGACGTTTGTTTTGCGCCAAAAGCGTGTTGCGCTCTTTTTGCAAGCCACTCAAAAGCTTGTCCAAACGCACTTTTTGCTGATTAAGGCGCTGTTTGGCCTCTTCGATGAGCTGCTTGGATATCCCATTGAGCTGTGCAACTTCAAATGTAAACGAACTTCCTGGCTGGCCCAGCGCAAACCGATAAAGCGGGGAGAGGTCTTTTTCGTTGAATAGCATACAACCATTGCGTGCTTGCGGCAGTTCATCTGCTTTCAATTTGATATTGCTGTAATGAGTCGTGATGACAGCAAAAGACTTGAGCGCATACATTTGCTCAAAGAAAACTTCTGCCAAAGCGGCACCAAGTTCGGGGTCAGAGCCCGTTCCAAATTCATCTAGCAACAGTAAAGTTTGGCCATTGGCGCGCCCCAAAAAGTACTTCATTCTTTGCAAGCGATAAGAATAAGTACTTAGCTCATTTTCAATAGATTGGTTATCACCAATATCAGAATAAATTTGCTTAAAAAAGCACATCTGGCTATCGGGTGCTACCGGAACCAACAAACCGGCCTGCAGCATCAATTGTAGCAAGCCAACCGTTTTAAGCGTAATGCTTTTGCCGCCTGCATTTGGCCCAGAGATAACTAACATCCTGGCTTGTTGTTGCAAGCTAATTTCTTGCGCAAAAGTAGGCTTGCTGGCTAATTGATTTGCGCGACGCAAGAGCGGGTGATAAGCGGCTTTGAGCTGCATTGCGGGGTGCTGACCGATAGCAGGCAAAACCGCTTCCATTTCGAGCGCTAGTTTACATTTGGCATTCAAAAAATCAATGCGTGTGAGCAATATCTGATAAGCTTCTATTAAGGGTTTATATTGCACCATAAGCCCAGTGAGCGCCTGCAGAATGCGGTGGATTTCCTTGCGTTCGTCGTCAAATAAAAACTCGAGTTCGTTGTTGAGCGGCACATTTACCAAAGGTTCAATAAAAGTAAGGCTTCCGGTTTTGCTCGAGCCGTGGATATTACCTGGAACTTTGCGCTTAAAAGTGGACAACACCGTGAGTACGCGGCGTTCATTTACAAATGTTTCGAGCGTTTCAGCCAATACTTTGTCTTTGTTATAGCGACGTAGTTCTTTATCGAAGTTTTTATTGATTTGGTTGCGCAGAACACGAATACGCGCACGAATTTCAGCTAATTCAGCAGAAGCATCGTCTTTTATTTGTCCGTTGCGGTCAAAAACTTGATCAATTTCGTTGGTGATTTCCTTCGTATAATAAACATCACCGATCAGTTCATTGAGCAGTGGGTATTTAAACAAACTATTTTCAAAGAAAAGGACTATGGAATTTACCAGCTCCGATGCTTGGTAAATTCTTCTGAATCCTTCCAAGGAAATAACCGCTTTTAGAATACCAAGTAATTTAATTTCCTGAAGCAGTTCTTCAAATTCAAGTAGTGGAAATTTTTCGCCGTGAACACGGACTTGTCGGAGTTCATCTAGACGCTTGAGTTCTTGGCGCAGCATTTGAAACTGACTTCGCGGCTGTAAGGTCTGAACTTGTTTTAGTGCAGTTGGACCAATACAGAATTTTTCGAGCCATAATTTAATCGCTGCAAATTCGAGGTCGTGGAGGGTCTGTTGGTCAGTACTAAACACAATGCAAAGATAGATAACGTTTCAGATATGCTTTTGTTTGTTTTGTCATATAATTAATATTATGTTAAATAGAATTATTATTAAATTAGTTTCCTAAACAAAGACCCATGGCGATCTACTCTTTTAACGGTTTTATTCCTGTGATCAAACCATCAAGTTTTGTTCACCCACAAGCGAATGTCACTGGCAATGTCATTATTGGCGAGAACGTATACATCGGCCCAGGTGCCGTATTGCGTGGCGACTGGGGTCAAATCATTATTGAAGATGGCTGCAATGTGCAAGAAAATTGTGTCATACATATGTTTCCAGGAACAACGGCACACTTGAAGGCCAGCGCACACGTCGGTCACGGTGCTGTTATTCATGGCGGTGTGTTAGAAGAAAATTGTCTTATTGGCATGAACGCTGTTATCATGGATGATGTCATTGTTGGCAAGGAATCAATTATAGGAGCCCTTTCTTTTATTCCCGCTCAAATGCAAATACCACCGCGCAGCCTCGTTGTTGGGAATCCTGCGAAAATCATCAAGAAGGTTTCCGATGAAATGATTGCCTGGAAAACCGATGGAACGGCCTTGTATCAACAATTACCTTTAGATTGTCATTCAAGTCTTATTCCTTGCGAACCTTTGACCGAGATAGAAACTGATAGACCAATACAACAAAAGACCTATTTTAAGTGGCAAAAAAGGAAATAATGTATTACCTTTGTTTCCCGTAGTTACAAACGTTATATGTCCAATTCAACCAAGTATGTTTTTGTAACCGGGGGTGTGACTTCCTCCTTAGGAAAAGGCATCATATCTGCGTCGTTAGCAAAACTTTTACAAGCCCGTGGTTACACCACCACGATTCAAAAACTAGATCCTTATATCAATATCGATCCAGGAACCCTCAACCCTTATGAGCATGGCGAATGTTACGTCACCGACGACGGCGCAGAAACCGACCTCGATTTAGGCCACTACGAACGTTTTTTAAATGTACCTACATCACAAGCCAACAACGTTACCACCGGTAGAATTTACCAGGCCGTCATTGAAAAAGAACGCCGTGGCGATTATTTAGGTAAAACCGTACAGGTCATTCCTCACATTACCGACGAAATCAAAGAACGCATCCAAGCAGTAGCCAAAAACGGCAAGTTTGACATCGTCATCACAGAAATTGGTGGCACCGTGGGTGACATCGAATCTTTACCATATGTTGAGTCAGTGCGCCAAATGCTATGGGAATACGAAAACGATTGCATAGTCGTGCACCTGACGCTTGTCCCCTACTTATCGGCAGCCGGCGAACTCAAAACCAAACCAACCCAACATTCTGTCAAGCAGTTACTTGAACTCGGTGTGCAGCCCGATGTATTATGTTGCCGTACCGAACACGAGCTAGACTATGGTTTACGCAAAAAAATCGCCAAATTTTGCAACGTTTCTGTCAATGCCGTCATCGAGGCCAGAGACGCTTCCTCGATTTACGATGTTCCGCTTTTGATGCAAACAGAAGAATTAGATACAGTTGTTTTAGAAAAATTAGGTTTATCTAAGAAACAAAGCCCAAAGCTCGATAACTGGAAAGCCTTCTTGCAGCGCCTCAAAAATCCAAAACACTCCGTAAAAATCGGTTTGATTGGTAAATATGTCGAACTAAAAGATGCTTATAAATCCATCTCTGAAGCCTTTATTCATGCCGGTGTTTCCAACGAAACCAAAGTTGAACTTTCCTGGATCCATTCAGAAACCCTAGATCCAGAGAATATTGCTAAGGAATTAGAGGACCTTGATGGTATTTGTGTCGCTCCGGGTTTTGGTTCGAGGGGCATTGACGGCAAAATCGAGGCGGTGCGTTTTGCCCGTGTAAACAATATTCCTTTTCTGGGTATTTGCCTGGGTATGCAAATAGCGGTCATTGAATTTGCACGCAACGTTCTAGGTCTTTCGGATGCGCACTCTACAGAAATGTCGGAAAATACGAACGCAGCTGTCATTTCCATGATGGAAGAGCAAAAACGAATTTCCAACATGGGCGGCACCATGCGCTTAGGTGCCTACAGATGTGAACTCAAACCGAATTCCAATACAGCAAAAGCCTATCAAAACAACAATATTTCAGAGCGGCACCGCCACCGTTATGAATTCAACAATGCCTATCTTGCTGATTTTGAAGCAAACGGCATGATTGCGGCAGGTAAGAACCCTGACACCGGTTTAGTAGAGGTTGTCGAAATCCCAACGCACGAGTGGTTTGTTGGCGTACAATTCCATCCAGAATACAAAAGTACCGTTGACGCCCCTCACCCACTCTTTGTTGCTTTTGTAAAAGCTGCACTCAAAAACAAAAAACACTAATTATGGATCGCAATTCCACCATCGGCCTGGTTTTGATTGGCCTGATTATCACCGTTTTTTCCGTGATGAACCAACCTTCTCAGGAAGAAATCAAAGCTGCACAAAAAAAAGAAGCCAAGGCTACTAGTAAAAAATCGGAAAAGAAAAAAAATGCAGTTCAGCCAGTCACTTCAAATACTTCGGTAGCGATATCTAAAATTGCAGCAAAAGAAAGTATCTCGATAATTGAGAACGATGAACTACTCATTGAACTCAACAACAAAGGTGGTATGGTCGCAGGGGTTTACCTCAAAAACTACCGCAACTACAAAGATTTTGCCGCCAACAAAGAAAACGCACTTTGCCTTTTTGAAAACGGAGATGCCCACAATCAGCTGGTCTTAAGTACGGCAAAAGGGAAGATCTACACTAAGAATCACTTTTTTGAATTGGTAAAAAGCACAAAAACCAGCGCAATTTATGAAGCGCAATTTGCAGAAGGCACCATTCGTCAGACCTACAAGTTGAAAAAAGGCCATGATTTGTCTTATAAAATTGAAGTTCTTGATAACAAAGGTTTTATACTCGACAACACCGTACTCAACTGGGCTGCCGATTTCAAAAGAACTGAGCGTTTATTTTCAGAACAACGCCGCGTTTCTACCATTTGCTTTGAACAAACACAAAGCGGTCTAGACTACCTATCAGAAACCGCCAGTGAATCTGGTGTCGCTGAAGAAGACATCAAATGGGTGGCTTTTAAACAAAGTTATTTCTCGGCTATCCTCCACCCTACCAATTCTTTCCCAAAAAAAGGAACCAAATTCTTTATTCAAAACTTCATGGAAGGACACCCACAAGCCTGGACGCACCTAAAAGGCTACCATGCAACCATGGCCCTAGATTTTCAAAACAATTCAGCATCATTTAATTGGTTTTTTGGCCCTAACGACTACGAGGTCCTCAAAAGCTTCAATAGCGGTTACGACGACATCCTCAATTTTGGTTGGGGCTTGTTCCGCTGGATCAATATTTATGCCGTCCAACCAATATTCAATTTATTAGTTGACAACGGTATTGCACTGGGCTGGGCCATTTTAATTTTGACGCTCATACTCAAAACCATTCTAATGCCGGTGCAGTGGAAAATGTTTGTTTCTTCTGTTAAAATGCGTATTCTGAAGCCTGAAATTGACGAACTCAACGCCAAATATCCGAAGCAAGATGACGCAATGAAAAAGCAAATGGAAATGATGACACTCTACCGAGAGTCGGGCGCCAGTCCGTTGGCTGGCTGTTTACCAATGCTCATACAAATGCCAATTTTATTAGCTGTATTCCGCTTTTTCCCGGCGGCCTTTGAACTTCGCCAAAAAGGCTTCCTTTGGGCAGAAGACCTGAGTTCTTATGACTCTATTCTCGATTTTGGTTTTCATTTACCAATTTATGGTGACCACATTTCCCTATTCACACTTTTGATGGCAGGCACTACCCTCGTCTACACCTACATGAATAGTGGCAACATGCAAACGCCACAACAGCCAGGAATGCCAGATATGCGCATCATTATGTATATTTTTCCTTTCATGATGATTTTCTTCTTCAATAACTATTCTGCAGGTCTTTCCTATTACTATTTCATTTCAACCCTCATGTCTATCCTCATGATGGTCTTGATTAAGCGTTTCTTTGTCAACGAAGACAAACTCAAAGTCAACATGGCTGAAAGAAAAGCCAATAGTGCGGCCAATCCAAAAGCCAAGAAAAAATCGCGCTTCCAAGAAAAACTCGAAGAAATGCAACGTCAACAACAAGAAATGCTCAAAAACCGCAAAAAATAAAAACCATGAAATTTTTTATTGACACCGCAAACCTTAAAGATATTGCCGAAGCCCACGACATGGGAATCCTAGATGGCGTTACCACAAATCCATCTTTAATGGCAAAAGAAGGGATCTCAGGAAAAGCCAATATTTTAAAACATTATGTGGATATTTGCAATATTGTAGACGGCCCCGTTAGCGCAGAGGTTATTGCTACTGATTTCGAAGGCATGGTCCGCGAGGGCGAAGAACTCGCCGCCTTACACAAAAATATCGTGGTCAAAATTCCAATGATCGCAGAAGGCCTCAAGGCCATTAAATATTTTTCGGGCAAAGGCATTCGCACCAATTGTACGCTCATCTTTTCTTCTGGCCAGGCTTTGGTCGCCGCAAAAGCAGGTGCAACCTATATCTCACCTTTTTTAGGGCGCCTAGACGATGTTTCTACTGATGGTTTGTCGTTGATCGAACAAATCCGCGTCATCTATGACAACTATGCATTTGATACCGAAATTCTTGCCGCTTCGGTTCGTCACCCTATGCACATCATCAATTGCGCAACTATTGGAGCCGATGTCATGACTGGTCCGCTTTCTGCCATCAAAGCACTTGTAAAACATCCACTTACCGATATTGGCTTACAGCAATTTTTAGCAGACCACGCCAAAGCCAATCAATAAGTCAAAATGCTGTCCAAAGAAGAACGAAAAGCTTGGAACGAAGCTTTTTGGCTTGGTTTTAAAAACTACATGCGTGCTTGCATGTCTTCTTCCGGCCGGCGCATCAATTGGATCAATTACCCAACACAAGTCAAAAATACTTACTTGCGTATGGTTTGTGACGGCAAACAAATTTTGCTTTGTTACGATATCCAATTCAAGGACGCTGGTATTCAAGCCATTTTTTGGGAACAACTGACCGAGTTAAAGGTGGTGCTAGAAAGCAATATATCTGTTTCAACACATTGGCAAGCACAAACAACCAATAATGAAGGGCAGACAATTGGAAGAATTTATTGGCAGCTCGAAAACGCCAATTTCTACGACAAAAACGACTGGCCAGTGATTTATGCTTTTTTCAAGAAACATTTAAGAGAGTTTGACGTCTTTTATCAAGAGTTCAATGAAATCCTGATCACATTGGTCGACTAAACAGAATGACTATCTTTATATTATGAAATTTTACTTTCCGCTCTTAGTGGCGTTTTTCGTTTCACAGCTCCAAGCGCAAACGACGCTTTTGCAAACAGATTTTCAGACCGGAATTCCGAGTAACTATACCCTACTCAATTTAGATAACCAAGCGCCTGATCCACTCGTTTTTGAATTTGCAAGCGGCTGGATCACCGCACCCGATCCAGAAAACACCTCTGATACAGTGGCAGCCGTAAGTTCTTATTTTGAAACTGCCGATACAGCCAATCGCTGGCTCATCACACCCGCATTACAAATGGGCGGTTTCGGTAATTTTATTTCTTGGCAAGCCAAATCCCATGATCCTTCCTTCCCCGACGACTACCTAGTTTTGGTCTCTCATACCACCAACGACCCAAGTGCTTTTACAGACACAATAGGTTCAGTACAAGAAGAAAATTTTGAATGGACTTTTCGCGAAGCAAACCTCTCTGATAAAGGCTATAACGATTCTACAATTTACATTGCTTTTGTACTAAGAACTGTTGATGGCTTCAAATTATATATTGACGACATCGAAGTACGTAAAGACGACCCAGTAGGCCTTTTGGAAACTCCCTTTTTTGAAATGGTAGTCTATCCAAATCCGAGTACAGACCTCATTTCCACCCAAAATATCCAAAACATTTCGAAAATAGAAATTCTTGATCTAAACGGTAAAGTTTTGCTTTATTCGTATCAATCGAGCATTTCAGTCGCCGAACTTCTTTCAGGATCATATCTGTTGCGCTGTACCACTCCTAACGGCATTTACACCAAGCCAATTCTCAAGCTGTAATGAAGCAATTGCTACTTGAAGTTGAAAAACGCGTTCGCGAAAAATTCACCGATCAAGAAGGCAGCCACGATTGGTTTCACATCGATCGGGTGCGCAAAAACGCGCTGCTGTTGCAAAAATCCGAAGGCGGCGATGCCCAGCTAATCGAACTGGCTGCACTCCTACACGATTTCTCAGATCATAAGTACAACGGTGGTGATTTTCAGGCTGGCCAACAAGATGTGTATGCACTATTATTGGAATTGCATGCGCCTGAAAAAATAGCCCATGCGGTTGCACAAATTGTTGGTGTCGTATCTTATAAAGGCGCACTAGTTCCCGATGAAAAAACGTCTTTAGAGGGCCAAATTGTCCGAGATGCAGACCGACTCGACGCAATAGGTGCTATTGGAATTGCGCGTGCTTTTGCCTACGGCGGTAGCCGCGGAAGGGCTTTGTATGATCCGGCAGTTTCTCCTACCTTACACAAAACGAAAGAAGCATACGCCCAAGACAAAGGTCACACCATCAATCACTTTTACGAAAAGCTATTGTTGCTCCAAGACCGCATGGAAACGCAAAGTGCAAAAGTACTGGCAGCCAACCGACACCAGTTTATGTTGGAATTTTTGAAACAATTCAAAAATGATTGGGCCGCTGAAAATCCGGATATCGTCTAAAAAAAGAGGCTTCTTCTTCGGCAAGCGTTTGAACCAGTTTTTTTGCTGCTGCGCTTTCGGGATATAAAATGCGATGAGCCCTGCGCTTTTGAAGCCCTTCCCATTCTTCAAGAACCTTCAACGCTTCAAGCGATAAAATCCTTTCTTGAAGGAGCTCCCAAACAGCTTGTGTAGCTTTTTGATTTGGATGTGCACCATCTTCTTTATAAAAAGCGTAATCGCGCAGTTCATCTAATACCAATTCATAGGCTTCCAAATAGGAACAATTTGCAAATTGGCTCAAATCTTCGGCGAGCAAAAGCAATCTGGCTTTACTTCTGTTATTGGCGATCAAGCCATCTTTTAAATGCCTGACCGGACTCACCGTAAAAACAACTTGTAGCTTCGGATTAAAGGTCTGTAATTGCAACAATAGTGCTTGCCAATCGGCAAGGAGCACATCAAGCGCAGTCAATTCCTTATTGAATTGAGCGCTGGATGCTTTATGACAATTTGCCACTATCTGATGGTCAGCTTTAAGCGTGAAAGCCCAACTACTTCCAAAAGTGATGAATAAATGACTACTGCTTTGTAGTGCAGTGCGCATTTGGTTATAAAGCGCTTCAAATTTCAAATGCAACTCCGCTTCAGACATCGCAAAAAATGTCCCGGATAAATCCCAAGACAAATATACGTCGTTGCGGCGGTGCATGCGCAATGGTTGGTATTGGTCAGAAAGTGCCCAAAGAAGCAGTTTTGATAACGCCAACGGATGAAAAATAGTCCCGCCTGGATTCACTTCAGCTAAAAAACCATTTTCTTGAAGCTTTTTACCTATTTCATCGGAAAAGCAACTCCCTAATAAAAGTAACTTACTGTTGTGTGAAATGCGTTGATCGGCACTCATTGATCTGCTAATAAAGAAACTGCATTGGCCAAAGCCGCTTCAGAAATGATTTCCCCACTTAATAAACGCGCAATTTCTTGCGTACGTTCAACTTGTGAAAGGGCACTTACTCTGGTTTGCATGCGTTTATTGACAACCGTTTTCTGCACTAAAAAATGATGAACAGCCTTGGCCGCTACTTGAGGTAAATGCGAAATAGCCATGCATTGACCGTTTTGGGCCATCTCGTTAAGCAATCTTCCTATTTTTAAGGCGACGTCGCCTGAGACACCTGTGTCAATTTCATCAAAAATGATGGTTGGCAAGGCCTTTTTCTCAGAAACCATTTTTTGCAAAGCCAGCATGAGTCTCGAGAGCTCCCCTCCACTTGCAGCCCGTTCTACTGGAACAGGTTGGTGTCCAAGGTTAGCCGAGAAGAGCATTTCTATGTCCGAACAACCATTTTGATTGAGTTGGTCGGTTTGTTCCAATTCAAAAGACAAGGTTGTATTGGGTAATTTGAGCTCGTCTAATATTTGCTGTAGTTGTGCAGCGAGCGCACTTACACCAACTACTCTACTTTGGTGTAAGGCAAGTGCTGCTGCCCATAATTGTTGTTGAAGCACCGCTAATTCTTTATCAAAGTTTTTCAGACTTTCCTGCTGCTCATGCAGGGTTTGAGCTTGGTTACTCAGTTGCTTTTGAATGTCAATTAATGCCGCGATGTCATGTGCTTTGTGTTTGTGTAGTGCTGAATTAATTTTGTCTTGAAGTGCCTCTAAAGCTGGAAGTTGGCTTGGGTCTAAATCCTGAGTGCTAGACCTCAAGGCGTCTCTTGAAAGTTCTTTAAGCTCAATGAGTAGCTCGGCTAATCTTTCGGCAAAACCCGCCATTTGAGCGTCGATGTGCTTGACTTTATCTAAAATAAGCTTGCGTTGGTACAGCGCTGCGTATGGGCCGTTGTCATCCTGCAAGGATTCCAGTGCAGACTGCGCCTCCTGGAGCTGCGCCGCATTGGCATAGCGCTCTATCTCATTTTCTAGACCCTGAATTTTAGGATCGTGGAGTTGCAAGGCGACTAATTCTTCTAATAAAAAATCATTGTAATCTTGCTGGGCACAATCTTGCTCGTATTTGGCGCGCATGTGTTCCAATTCTTTTTGTTTAAGTTGGAAGGATTTGAATGCCCTTGCAAAATCTAATTGTTGTTCCTGAAGGCCGAGAAGTACATCAACAAGTTGTAATTGAAAAGTCTTTGACTTGAGTTCAAGTGTGTTGTATTGAGAATGTATTTGCAGTAGATTGCTGGTAAGCAGTTTAAGCACTTGCAAAGAGACGGGTGTGTCATTGATAAAAGCCCGAGACTTCCCTTCCGCAGCAAGCTCTCTTCTAATTAGGGTTTGTGGTTCATAATCGAGGTCATGTTGCTCAAAAAAAGGTAGGAGCGATTGGGGCAAATCAAAAATTGCCTCGACAATGGCCTTTTTAGCTCCCGGAGCCAAAACACTCAGGTCGGCTCGTTCACCGAGTATGAGTTGTGTGGCCGAAAGAATAATAGATTTTCCGGAACCAGTTTCACCTGTAAAAACGGTGAAACCGTTTTGAAAATCGAGCTGAACAGCATCGATGAGTGCAAAGTGCTGAATACGAAGCGAACGAAGCATTAGTCGAGAATTGTAGTGTAACTCGTAGCGTTAGCTGGATCAAGTTTCTTTAAAAGATTGACTAAATCTTGTTTGTCCTTGAGTTCAGAGTCGGAGAAAATATTTTTAAGCTCGGTGGTTTTACCGAATAAAAAGCTCACAATATTGACAGTATTTGGCCTGGTTGCCATAATAGGACTCAATAAATTAAGTGCCATTGAAATGGCTTTTTTTCCTTCTTCTTTTTTGTCGTAAAGTTGGTCTAGACCAAGACGGTGGTACTGATAAAGGCAAACGCGATAGGGTTCGAAAACAGGTTGCAACATGTTGTCGGCCAAATAAAAACGGTTGCGTTTGCTGCTTTCAGATGACTTCCAACCTGCTGCGCCGCCTGTTTGGGCCAAAGTGACAATTTGCAGCGCTTCTTGAAAATAAGGGGTACCCCCTTTCAGAGAAAACGAATCGTAGTCCATGCCGATGATAAAATAGGCATAAAATGCCAGGATTGAAGTCAGGTTATCTCGGTACTGATTTGGGACGTAATTCAAAACTGCGCCTCTAGAAAAAGTAGCTTGAAAGTTTTCGTCTTGGAAATTAAAAAGTGTAGAATTGTAATTGCTGTTAAAGGCAGGACGAACACTAGAAACTTGGATATCGCCTCTGTATGCTCCTGTGGATGGAATTTCGCGGATTTGGATTTGGATATTGCAATTGATGCGTTCTTCTATCTTGAACTTGTCTTTGGTCCAGACGGTGTTGTTCATGATTTCGGTGATGCTCTGCTTCATCTGATTGATGATCTCCTGTTCGGTGGAACTCACCTCTACTTTGTTGTCAACAACAATATTCACCTGACAATTGAGTTCTTGTGCAGTTAAATGCGGACAAATCAATAAAACTACTATTAAAAAAAATGACTTTTTCATGCGTTGGCGTCAAGGTAATGGATCAAGGCTTGGGCAGTCTCTGGCTTACTTAAAAGAGGTAAGTCCAGTCGCTTTTCGTCTTGGTCGAAGATACTAATTTTATTGGTTGGCGCGGCAAAGCCACTTACTCCGTCTTGTTGTTCATTCAAGACAAGGAAATCAAGTTTTTTATACCGCAATTTATTTAACGCATTTTGTTCAGAATTATTGGTTTCGAGCGCAAAACCCACGACTATTTGAGAGGTTTTGTTTGCCGCTGCCCAAGTAAGTACATCGGGATTTTTAATAAGGTCTAACTGAAGGCTATCATCATTTTTTTTGATTTTTTGCGTAGCAAGCTCTTTTGGTCTGTAGTCGGCCACCGCTGCACTGAAAATGCCGTGTGTAGCCCAAGACCAATGCGCCTGAACGGCCTCAAATAATTGTTGGGCTGTTGTAATCGAGACCGAACGTAAATTCGGGTGGGCTAAGGAAAGTTGTGTTGGCCCCGAAATGAGTAAAACTTCGTGGCCAACCTCAAGCGCAGCGGCAGCGAGTGCAAAACCCATTTGACCCGTCGAATGATTGCTTAAATAACGCACTGGATCGATGGGTTCTTGGGTCGGGCCAGCTGTAATGAGGATACGTTTTTGAGCTTCCGTTTTTTTGGATGTTGTATTAAAAAAAGACTGCAGATAAGCAAGTATATTTTCGGGTTCTTCCATCCTGCCATGCCCTTCCAAGCCGCTTGCTAAAGCGCCGAAAGTTGCTGGAATTACCCAGACGCGGTCTTCTTGCAATTGCGCTAAATTGCGCTTGAAACTTGGGTGCTGATACATGTCGAGATCCATGGCAGGCGCTACCACACAAGGACATTTCAAGGATAAATAAGTAGCCAGCAACAAGTTGTCACAGGCGCCACTAGCCATTTTGGAAAGTGTATTGGCTGTAGCTGGCGCAATGAGCATGACGTCGGCCCATAAACTGAGCTCGACATGATTGGTCCAAACACCGGTGTCTTTGTTCCAAAATTCAATGTGAACAGGTTGTTCACTGAGCGTAGCCAAGACCAAGGGGCTGACGAAGTCGGCTGCAGACGGCGTGAGGACACAACGTACTTCGGCACCTTGCTTTTTGAGTAAGCGAACGAGAATAGGAATTTTGTAGGCAGCTATACCTCCTGAAATGCCAAGAAGGATCCGCTTGCCGCGCATATTATTGCAAAGACTCTGGTTTGCGAAGATAGATTTTTTCTTCTAACAACTCTTGCATGGCAATTGCTGTAGGCTTCGGCATTTTTTCGTAATGCTTTGAGATTTCAATTTGCTCGCGGTTTTCGAAAACCTCTTCAAGGTTGTCAGTGTGCGTTGCAAATTCTTGCAATTTTTGAGTCAACTCTTCTTTGAGTTCTGTAGAAATTTGATTGGCTCTTTTAGAAATAGCAACCAAAGACTCGTAGATATTACCTGTTTTTTCTTCTAACATAATGGTATCGCGGGTAACTGTGGTACGTTCTGCAGAGATGTTTTTGAAACTCATTGTATGGACTTTATTGGTTTTTTTCAAGCGCTGCGATGTAAGCTTCCAATTCTTTTAAATATGAAGAACTTGCATAGCGAAGTGCAAAGTTACGGAATCTTTCGTTAGTTTGGGCGCTGCGCTCACTTTTTTTACTTTCGATACTGTTGATGGTCATGAAATAAGAATTCTTGACAAGGATATAATGTGCTTTCTCAACAAACTGAGAGCGGCTGTAATTTTCCAAAAATGCCTCAGCAGAAGCTACTGCAGCTTTATAGTTCTGGGTGCGGTCGTAGAGTTCAACGGCATCAAAGGCTTTGCGCTCCAATTTAAAATGCAGTTGATCGATGATTTGGTTGCAAGTATCTACTAAATAAGAACCGGGATAACGGTCCACAAATTGCTGCACATTACTGATTGCTAGTTCTGTTTCTGTCTGATCAAGTGAATATTCTGGCGAATTTTTTACTGAACACATCGCAATCATGAATAACACTTCCTCAGATTTATTGCTGTAAGGAAAGCGCTGCATGTAAGAACTGTAATAATACTGCGCCATGTAGTAGTCTTCAATTTCGTAATAGGACTGAGCCATACGGTAATACGACAATTCACCTTCACCAGATTTGGGCGCGTGCTGATAAATTTGTTCGTAAAGCACGATAGCTTTACTGAATTCTTTTTGATCGTAGAGTTCGTTGGCACTCACAAACTTTTGACTGTAATCAGAACCTTTAACGATTTTGGCATAATTAGAACAGGCGCTAAGGCCGAAAGCAAAGACTAAGAAAAGCAATAGTTTTTTCATATTATTTGACTCTTAGACTACGGCCTAATTGGAGTACTGTAGTAGGTTTGATACCGTTTAACTGACATAATTTAGCAACGGTTGTTCCGTTTCGTGCGGCAATTTCAGTGAGGGTATCACCTGGGCGCACTTTGTAGTAACGCACTTGCGGCGTACGGACAACAACAGGCGCCTGGACAACTTCGGCCGGATGATCTTCGTAGTAATCTGTAGGTTTGGCACCAGGTCTAAATAAACCTCTGTGAACAAAAAGATTCTCGCTTTTGAGTTCTTTAGCCGCGAAATCAATAATCTCTTCAGGGTTTATGGGCGCATCATAAAAACGAATTTCAAAATGCAAATGCGAACCATAGGAGCGACCGGTGTTGCCACCAAGTCCAATTGGCTCACCAGCTACGATATCTTGATCTGGATAGACCAAAAATTTACTCAAGTGTGCATAGAGCGTTTCCAAACCGTTAGGATGACGGATGATCACCAAATTACCATATCCGCCGTCATTGTATTTGGCGTAGCGCACTTTACCTGACCAAGTTGCGTATATGGTGTCTCCTGTTTCCAAATCGATGTCGATACCGTTGTGGTTTCTTCCATTACGAGGACCGTAGCGAGAAGTAACAATACCTGGAGCCGGCATATGAAAATGTTGGTCAGTTTCGTTGTTGACACAAAGCCAAAGGGTATCTTTTAGTTTACCCATGTCATTGCGACTTGTAAAACAAACTTCGTTGCTCCACGGATGGTTGAAACTGGGGTCTTGTGCTTTCATTTGGTCATGAATGCGTGGGTTCATGATACCATCAAAGGTTGAAACTTGAAGAAAAGACCACGTTTTATTGCTGTACAAAACGACTTTACCAGCCGCCGTTTCTATTGTATCTAGTGCGCGTTGTGCACGCAGCTGAAAGCCAAACACACAAAACATTAAAATAAAATAGAAAGACAGTTTCAAAATCAAAATTTACGTTGCAAATTTAGTGATTTCCTATGATATGGACCTGACTCCAACAACGTCTAGTAAAAAGAAAACGGGTTCATTTGCCCCAATGGACTTACCATAACCTTTGTTGCCGTAGGCTTGTTCGGGTTGTAAAATAAGGTAATAACGCTCTCCTTGCAAGGCGTTTTTAAGAATTTTGCGCAGTCCGGGTACAGCCGTTTTTTGACCTACCACATAGCGCTGCGGAAACTTACGCGCCACAATTGCATTTGCTTTATTTGGGGTGGAAGCAACGTATTCATAGGCAATTTCTTTGGCGCCTCCTTCTTCTAAGGTAAACGGTTTGCCGTCGGCAAGCTTCCATGCCCGAATGCCATCGGAATCTATGCTCGGCTTGATCTTCGATAATACCTTCACATAAAGCCAATTGGGCGTATTGGGCGCTAGCACATCTTTGATTCCTTTGGCACCATATGCCAAGGCTGCCGGGATTTCAATTTTAACGAAGTCCCCTACCTTGAGGTGCACAAACGCAAGATCCCAACCAGGAGTTTGCATACTGTAGCCCACCACAAACGGAATAAACGGCATTTCAATGCGGTTGTTTCCATCGATGATTTTGCCATCGGGAGTCCCTAAGCGGTAATCGATAAGCGCCATTTCGCCAGACTTAAAGCCAGGGCCGTTTCCGCGTTCAATCCATTTAAGAACAATTCCGCTGGGTAATTTCTTGGTTTTATCTACTTTACCTTTCTCAAAATTGATAAGGTTCTTTTTGGAGCCCGCTACACTTGTATCCAGACCCGATAAATCTTGGGTGTTGGCCTTGGTAATTTGTTTTTGGTTTTTTTTTCTTTTAACGGGGTCGTTGCAAGCAAAAAAGGTGAATATCAGTGCAAAAAATAGAATGTTTTTCATTGTAAATCAATAAGTTCAAGATCGATATAGAGTATACTTTGAGGCGGAATCTTCATGCGATCCCCAAGCAAGCCATGACCCAAATAGCTAGGTAAAATGAGCTTGGCGCGCTCACCTTTGCGCAGCAATTGAAGGGCTTCGTGAATACCTGACTCCTTTTCGGAATGCGCAATAGTGATGCGTTCGATTTCTTCGGGCTTGGTTTGATAACAAATCGTGCCATCGAGTAAGCCAATCTGAAGACGAACCAGCGCCTGCTGACCATCTTTGGCCAAATGCAGTTGCTGTGGACTTTTTTGATAAATATGATAACGCAAGCCAGAAGGCGTTTTGGTCATTTTAAGCTGGGTAAAATGCGCCAAAAAGGTCTCAATTTTTAGGTTTTCTCGGATGCTCAGCTCTTGATTAAAATCGACGGAGTGGGCCGAACTCCACTTTTGTTTGTGTCGATTGGGTTCTGCGGGTCTGCGACATGCGACCAACAGCGTAAAGGATAAAAATAAAATCGATGCAATGGACTTCATTATCTTATAGTTGATCCAGAAGATTTTTTAGTTCTTGGAGCACTTCTGTAAGCGTACCACTTGAAAAACCGCCTGCAGCGTACTGATGCCCGCCGCCGGCAAAATACTTTTGTGCAAAGGCATTGACATAGCGCCCACCTTTTGAACGAAAAGACAACTTAACCCCTTCATCGGTTTCCAAAAGAAAAACCCCTACTTCGTAACCTTCAATGGACAAAACAACATTAACCAAACCTTCGGTGTCTCCTTTTTGGTAAGCAAAACGCTTGAGTTCTTCTTTACTTAAACTGATCAGCCCAATGCGCTTATCGGCAAAGAGCTCTAGTTTTTCTGCAATTGCATAACCGCGCAATTGCAAGCGCGTTACACTATTAACATCGTAAACGGCTTCGTGAATAAGAAAATGTTGCAAACCTGTTTGCAGCAAAGCCACCACCATTTGATGCGTGTAGGCTGATACAGAAGGAAAGCGAAAAGAACCCGTATCGGTAACCAATCCAAGATACAAGCCCTTTGCCATAGGCTCGTTGAGCAAATGAACTAAATCGAGTTTCTCTAGGGTTTTAAAGATTACCTCAGTGGTGGAACAAGCTGCTGTGTCAGAAATCATGAGCTCACAAAAAGCAGCCGGATCCGGATGGTGATCTAGCATGACTTTTGTTGCTGGAAAATCTGCTACAAAGGCAGACATATGCTCGCCTACTCTGCCGGGCGCGTTGTAATCAAGCGCAAAAAGGATGTTTTGTGGGTAGTGCTTTTCGGGACTAAAAACCTCCCAATTGTATCCGTTTAGAAACGGACACAAATAGGCTGCAGGCTGATCTGGAAAAACAATCAAATATTTTTTACCAAGTTGTTGGGCCAAAGCTCCCCACGCAACAACGCTACCTATCGCATCGCCATCTGGGCCTTTATGAGTGGTTATAAGCCAATTGTCTTGGCTCTTGAGTTGCGCTAAGAGATTTGTGTAAGTCATTTAGTCTTTTTGCATGTGCTCATCCTCTTCCGGATCTGGTGGGAATAATTTGGGCGCATCGGATTTGTTTTGAAGCTTATCGAGCATGTCTTCTAACTGCGAAACCGATAAGTTTTTGGCAATAATTTTTTTGTCTTTATCGAGCACAAACACTTTTGGCGTCGAATAGATGTCATAGGTTTGTTGGTAATTCAAACTTTGAAGCGTAGTTGGCTTGCCTTTTTCTCCTGGATAAAGCGGAACCAGTTTTTCAGGGGTAACCTTGGCAATATCGTAAATAGAATTGGTTACGGCAGCATTAATAAACGTGAGTTTGTTGTCGTGGATGTATTTTTTCCAGGCCTCAAAATCTTTTCCTACGCCTTTGCCAACAGCAAAGACCTCAATATTACGAGCTTTCCATTTTTCGGTGTAAAGTGTCTGAATTTTTGGCGTTACTTTTTTGCAGTGGCCACATTCTGGATCCCAGAAATAGAGGATGGTGTATTCGGAATTAAGGCTGTAGAAGTCAATCCATTTGGTGTCGGTTGTGTCGCGCATGATGAGATTTGGCGGCTTGATTCCCATGACGGTATTCATTTTGTTGTCGAGGTTTTCGCACAAATCTTCGAATTTATCTTCGGCCACCCAAAAGGCTGGTGACTTACCGCTGGCGTCTTTTGTACAGAAATAGCGCTTGAGCATGTAGTAATAAACTTTGTCCATGCCCATTATTTCACTTTTGCCGTAAGTTGAAGCTATCCAACCCACTGAATACTCATACATTCTCGACTTAGGGTCGAGGGCATCACAAAATTGAAAAGCATACTTAATAACGGTGTCCCAATGCTGGATCATCATTTGTTTGCCAAAATAGAACTCTAACTTATTTGCAAAAATTGGATTATTGACCAACGCATCGGTCTTCAGATCGGTGTTGTCCCAATAATGGGCGAAATAGTATTTGTAGCGGAAATTGGAATCGAGCAACGCACCATTGGCATCTTTAGGCGGCTCGGGCACAACCACTTCGGTAGACATCTTTACAATTTTACCAACGAGTTTGGATGGATGCGCCGCTACGAGATCTGCTTGGTATTTCTCGACTTCCTTGTTGAGTGCATCAATTTGATTGCCCAAAGAAGTGAAAGCGGCATCTTCTGGCTTGAGTTTGGCGCGTTCTTCGGAGAGTTTAGCAATCTCGCCTTTTTTACTCGAAATAAATTTGACATAAGGAATAAAAATCTTATTCTCTTCAGATTTATTGATTACCATATTGGCCATAAAGTCCGGACCTTTGGTGGCCAGTTGAACTTCTTCGTTATTGTAAACGAATTCAAAATAGCGCTGACCCGGTAAAAACAAGCCGACTATACCCGGTTTTTGCTTGGCACCATCAAAAATGACTTCGCCATTTTTCATCTCAGCGGTGTCGGCGTAGAAGAGTTTAGAACCAAAGTATTTAATTAAATAAACAGTGGTATCTTTCTGACCTTCAACCTTTAACTTTATTTTTTGAGCACTGAATTGTTGCACGAATAGCAACGAAAAAAGGAGCAATATTTGTTTCATAAGTTCTTCAGTTTCCCTACGAAAATGCTTGAATTTAAGCTTCCCGAGTTCTTTTTAACATTTCTTTAACCAATTCTTTGCAAGACTTGTTCAATTAATGAAGGCTTTGCATACGGATTCAAGGCATGGATATGCGCATATTTTTTAAGCCATGTAAGTTGTCGTTTGGCATAATTGCGCGTATGTTGCTTGATTTTGTCGATAGCCTCTTCCCGACTCATGTGCCCATCAAAAAAATCAAAAAACTCCTTGTAACCAACCGTTTGTAGTGCCAATAATTTTTGTTGGTCCGGATAAAAAATGTGCGCTTCTTTCTCCAAACCTTCTTGTATCATTAAATCGACGCGCCGATTAATCCTTGAATACAATTCTTCGCGAGGCCAGTCAATAAAAAAGCGCTGAAGATGAGCCGGATCCGCTTTTGGACCACTGCGCAAAACCAGATTGGATTGACCAGTTATTTCCACTACTTCTAAAGCGCGAATTAAACGAACAGGATTCATTTGGTCTATATGAGCAAAAAATGCAGGATCCTTTTTTTCTAATTCGCTTTGCAAGGCAACTAAACCTTCTTTTTCATAAATTCCTTGCCATTTTTCTTGCACAGCTAAATTGTGCGGCAAGGGGTCTAAACCCAACAAGAGCGCATCGGCAAATAAGGCTGAACCGCCCACAAGTACAACCGCACCATTTTGTTTCAAAAGTGTTGTAAATTGCGCTTTCGCCTGTTTGGCAAATTCATTGGCATTGAGCGGTGTTTTAATTGAATGTGAAGCTACAAAATGATGTTTTACCGCATTGAGCTCATCCAAAGATGGGCGGGCTACACCGATATTTAATTCGTGATAAATCTGCCTGGAATCAAATGAAATGATTTCTGTCTGAAATTGTTGTGCTAGCTCAATGGCAAAAAGGGTTTTTCCAGAAGCGGTAGGCCCTTGAACAACAAAAATAAGCGGTTGAGCCATTATTTCCAGCGATCGTATATTCTTAGTACTGTTGCTACATAATTGGTAGCATTACCCCTGTAAGCGCCACAGCGCACCATTTCGGAACGGTAAAACTGAGGTTCATCCAGTTTTTTAACCATCAGCTCAACATTTCCCTCCCATAGGTTTGGATCCAATCCTGCAGCACTAGCCAATCTTTGCGCATCTTCAATATGACACATCCCTGCATTGTAGGAAGCCAAGATAAATTGCAGGCGCGTTCTTTCGTCGGCAATATTTTTCCAACGTCTACTCATCGAAACTAAGTAGCGCATACCGCCATTAATTTGAGCCTCTGGGCTAGAATCGGGGTACACGCCAAATTGAGGCCCCGTATTGGGCATAAATTGCATGAGGCCGTATGCGCCTCCAAAACCGCGCGCATTAGGATTGAAGCGAGATTCTTTAAACGAAATAGCAGCCAATATCTTCCAATCCCATGCGTATTTATTAGCGGCATTCTTGAATAATACATCAAAAGGAGAAATGGCACCTCTTGGTGTTAAATAAAATTCGGTAGGACTTGCACTGATGTAGTCAAAATATCGTTTTTTCAGCTGTACAAAAGCCTCTGAGGCAATATAACTTTGTAAAAAAGCATCAAGTTGCTCCTTGAGTGCTTTACTTCTCGGGCGCAATGCAAAGGCGATACGCTGCTCAAAAGACATTCTTGTAGAAATATCGAGTTTCGGATGCATGTCTTTTGCAATGCGCGCTTGGTTTTCATGTGCCAATGTATATTTGATACGACCGTTTACCACCTCTTCGATCAGATCCTCGGCAAGTGGAAGGGTTGGCATATAGCGTACATCGATGTGTGCTCCTATTTCTTCTTCGAGGGTAAAAAGCCGCTTTTCATATGCGGAATTCTTGCGAATAAATACTTTTTTACCAGCCAAATGGGCGGGTTCGGTCAACAATGAATCTGATTTGCGCTGCACCAAAACCTGGTACGTTTGGTAATATGGAATAGAATACGCAAAATAACGCTCCTGCCTAAGTGCAATAGGTAAATTGGCAGCAACTACGTCGCCCTCACCTTTGCGCAATAAACGCACGAAGTCTCCGAGTTTATCGACCACTTTGACCTCGAGTTGTAGACCGTTGGCTTTACAAAAAGTATCTAAAATTTCGTATTCAAAGCCCATGCGCTTGCCCTTGAATTCAAAAAAGGAAAGTGTAGCGTTTTCTGTAAGTACAGTGAGCTTGCCGAGCGATTTTATTTGTTTCCAATCTTTTTTCAGTAAACGGCGTTCTACACCAAACTCACAAGATTGGAAGATAAAAAAAAAGCCTATTAAACAACTTAAAATAAGATTTCTGCTGCGGCGCATAAGGCCAAGTATACGAAAAGAAATCGGAATGGTTGCAAATAGCAATGAATTGAAAGTGAAGCAAATGCAGGCTCTTTAGTTGATTTTTACTAAAATAATTCTTCAATTTATTTTGGAATCTGAATAATTTCCTATCTTTGCATTCGTAATTCAAAGGGGGTTTAGCTCAGCTGGTTCAGAGCATCTGCCTTACAAGCAGAGGGTCGGCGGTTCGAACCCGTCAACCCCCACAAAAAAAAGCCTTGGTTTTCCGAGGCTTTTTTTTTGCAATCGTAGCAATTTTATGGGCAAATAACCAATTAATAAAGCAAATGCTTTTTAGCATTGTTTTTCCAACCGGCATACGCCTGATTGTTCACAAAATAAATTTTGAGATCGGCATAAGCTTGGTTATCGACAAAATAGATTTTCTTGTCGGCATAGGCTTGATTGCTCACAAAAAACCATTTGCCATCATTTTTACCTGCATAGGCTTGGTTTGAAACTTTATAGACTAAAAGATCTGCGTATGCTTGGTTATCGACAACAAAAACTTTTACGTCAGCATAGGCTTGATTAGAAACCGTAAAGATTTTTTGCGCTTGAATTAGTTGACTTAGAAATAAGCCAACGCTAAGAAAGAAGATGTTTTTCATGGTATTCTATTTTAAGCTAAATATACAAAAACTAAGATCAAAGTTTAACTTAACCTTAATATAAAAAGCCTTGTCGATTCTTTTGGCAAGGCTTTCTTTGTAATATGAATTTAATCAATAGAGAACTCAGCTGGTTATCGTTTAATGAACGCGTATTACAAGAAGCCATGGACCCAACGGTTCCGCTCACCGAACGCATGCGATTTCTCGGTATTTATTCCAACAACCTCGACGAATTCTTTCGGGTAAGAGTGGCCAACCTCAAACGCATAATTGAGGTAAAAAATGATAAAGTTCTGGGCTACAAAGGAACCGCCGAAGAGCTCTATGTAGAAATTCGCAAAGTAGTCATGCGTCAGCAACAACTTTTTGAAACAGCTTACGCTGACATCAAAGACGCATTTCAAAAAGACGGTATTCAGCTCATTGATGAAAATGGCTGCACCTCTGCTGAATTAAATGAATTGAACCATTTCTTTCACGATAAGCTTAAACATATTATTTTTCCGATCCTCCTGGATAAAAAAAGACCGCTTCCAAAGTTACGCGACTACGCTATTTATCTCGGCATTAAAATCCAGACCAGGACAAAGGTGCGCTATGCCCTGATTCAAATACCCACAGAATACAGTCGATTTTATATTCTTCAAAAAGAACAAAGAACCAAAGTAATTCTCGTGGACGACATCATCAGGTTGCATCTTCGAGAAATTTTCGCGCTCTTGCATGTACAACACATCGAGGCATTTACTTTTAAATTTACCCGCGATGCCGAACTCGATTTAGACGATGACTTGTCTTTGTCGTTCTTTGAAAAAATCGAAAAAAGCCTCAAACAACGCAAAAAAGGCTTACCTGTCCGCTTTGTATACGACGAACAAATGCCCAGTGACCTCCTCGATTTTATTTTGCAGCAAATCCAGCTTAAAAAAGGAGTCAACACCATTCCCGGTGGGCGCTATCATAACTTCAAGGATTTCATGCGTTTCCCGGATTTTGGAAATCCTGCTTACCGTTTTGCCAAACAAGACCCTGTTGCCCACCCAGAACTGCTTAATTGCAAAAGTCTGATTGCAAAAATCATTCAAAAAGATATTTTACTGCATTTCCCCTACCAACAATTTGATCATGTGGTTGACCTACTTCGCGAAGCCAGCCTTGATGCAAAAGTCAAAGAAATTAAAATAAATATTTATCGGGTTGCCAAAAACTCGGAGGTCATGAACGCCTTGTTGGCTTGTATTTTCAATGGAAAACAAGTCACTGTTGTTTTTGAGTTGCAAGCCCGCTTTGACGAAGAGAACAATTTGTGGTGGAGCAATCGCCTCAAAGAATTTGGTGCAAATGTCATTTATGGACTTCAAAACTTAAAGGTACATTCCAAATTATTGCAGATTCGAAGAATTTCAGACGGAAAAACACAATACATCACCTACATCGGGACCGGCAACTTCAATGAAGCAACAGCAACTGTCTATACTGACCTTGGCTTATTAACCGCAGATAAAGACATCTCTTTGGAGGTTAGCCGCGTTTTTGGCATGCTCGAAAACAACTTAGAACGACATACATTTAGAAACCTTTTGGTTTCGCCTTTTAATACACGCCGTAAATTAATGGCACTCATAGACAACGAAATTAAATTTGCAAAAGCTAAAAAGCCAGCACATATCCAACTTAAAATCAATAACCTAACGGATATTAAACTGATTGAAAAGCTCTATGCTGCAAGCAAAGCGGGTGTACAAATCGAACTCATTATACGCGGCATTTGTTGCTTAAAACCAGGTGTAAAAGGACTCAGCGAAAACATTACAGCAATTAGTATAGTAGACCGCTACCTAGAACATGCGCGCTTTTTGATTTGCGCCAATAATGGCCAGCCAACCTATTATATTTCAAGTGCAGATTGGATGGAACGCAATTTAGATCAGCGCATAGAGGTCGGAACGCTTATCAAAGACCCAGCAATTCAGCAGCAAATTAATTTGATTTTTGACTATCAATGGCGCGGAAGTGTGAAAGCCCGAAGTATTTCGGCAGACTATAAAAACGCCTATTCAAAACGCAACCTCCCGCCTTTTCATGCGCAGCAAGAGCTGTTCAACCATTACAAAATCGCTTCAGAAGAAATAACGCAATAAAGCGAGTTTTTGAGCAAGCGTTTCAATAGATTCAGATGCTTGATAAGCCGCTTTTCCCTCTTTTTCAAAACGCGAAAGTAGCTGAACTAAAATCTGTTCGGTTTGATCTGGGTAATATATTGGGGCTTGATTTTCTTGACTCAGCCAATAATTGATTTGCCGGTGATAGCGCAGATCCAATTCTGGAATGGTGCTTGCCCCTACACTTTGTGCACCAAGTGCATTACACGCTTGTTCGTAATGCCCTTTCATCGGGATTACCATTGTTTTTTTTCCAAGAAACAAAGCCTCGGAGGGCAATTCAAAACCAGCGCCACAAAGTACTCCGGTTGCAGAAATCATGCTTTGTTGAAACCTATCCTGGCTTATTGGTTCAAAAAAGACGTTGTCAACTCGGTAAGAAAACTGAGTGTGTTTGGAAAAGACTTCCCACTTGACATCAAACTGACGCAAAAAGTGCATTAAAACATCGTCGTGATAACCGGGTAAATACACCGTGTAGTGACCTTGATTACTTGGGTTGGTACAGCGAATTTCTTTGCGAATCACCGGGGTATAAACGCGTTCGTCATAGGCCTTAAAATGAAAGCCAAAACGGTGGCGTGCCGGCGCATAATGCTTTAGTATGTACTGACCAAACGAAGCTTTTTTGTCCGGTTTCGGCGCTAACGGATGTACCACAGCAGCCTGATGGCTGAGCTCAATGCACGGAACACCATTGACGAGCGCAGACCAAGCCGAAACAGGTTCAAAATCAGAAAGCACCAAATCATATTGCTTGATCGGAAAGGACCGTATTTCCCGAATAAAATCGACCGGATGGGTATTTTGAAGCGACTTTATTATACTGATATCACCGTTTTTACCGCTCGAAAACGTCAGTCCTGTACGTTGATGTGTGATGTCAAATGCCGCCCTTATTTGGGACTGATTACCACTAATGAGCGTGTCAACCTGAACATGTTTATCAAGCAAAGGTACAATTTCGTGCGCCCGACTCAAGTGCCCATTACCTGTTCCCTGAATGGCATATAAGACTTTCATATCAATTGGTTTGGAGTCCGGCAATTACCTCTTGTAATAATTGCTCGTAGTTGAGTGCATCCTTGTTCTGCGCCTTCATCTCGGCGTGATCCACCACTTTGCTGCGGTCGTGGCGGTAAAGTATCCATTTTTCTTCGTGATATTCTAAGGCGGTGGAGTTTTCTACCCAATCGCCAGAATTGAGATACAAGACCTCGCCCCCATCTTTACCCATCATTTTTTTAATTTGTGGCTGATGGATATGCCCACAAACCACATATTGATAATTGGAGCACATGGCAATTTCAGCTGCTGTTTCTTCAAAATTATTGACGTACTTGACCACTCCTTTGACACTGTCCTTGACTTTTTGTGACAGTGAAATTCTCCCCCTACCCAACTTTTCAGAAATCCAATTCATCAAGGTATTTAGTACAATAAGGAGGTCATAGCCTTTACCTCCCAATTTAGCGACCCATTTTGAATGCTTCATAGTTGTATCAAAAACATCGCCATGAAAAATCCAAGCTTTTCCAGTGGGTAAATTGAGGAGCAACTTATTTTGTATTTCCAGACCACCCATCTTGAACCCTTTGAACTTGCGCAACATTTCGTCGTGATTGCCCGTGATATAATAAACTTTGGTGCCGTTGGTCAGCATCGATGCAATTGTTTTGAGCACCTCCATATGCGCAGCAGGAAAATAACGTTTACTGAATTGCCAAATATCTATGAAATCGCCATTGAGCACAAGCGTTGTCGGATCTATACTTTTCAAATAAGCGACCAATTCGGAAGCTCTAGAACCATAGGTTCCTAAATGCACATCGGATAGAATAACCAAGTCAACTTTTCGTTTCATCGTTTTTTTTGGTAAAGTTCGTTGCACTTTGTAACCGTGATTTTAAGCCAAGATTATCATTGCTTAGATCTTTCAAAACCAAATTGTTGATAACAAAAAAGGAGCACGATGGGTGCTCCTTTTTTAATGTATTTGCTATACTTACAGCTTGATAATTCTTTGTGAATGAAGGCCTGATTCAGTTTTCATTGAGAGTAAATAGATCCCGGCTGGCAACATGCGCATATCGATCTGCAACAATTTGGCAGTAGAAACTTCTATTTCTTGGATGAGTTTGCCTTCAGAACTTAGAAGTGCCATATTTTGTGAATTTTCCGGCGCATTAACATAAAGAACATCAGAGACTGGATTTGGAAACAAATTGAAAATTTCCTCTTGTTCTTGAAGCGCCAAACACGGGTCTGATGTAATCACCACTGAGTCTTGAGCGATACACCCATTATTATTGATTCCTGTTAAAATGTAAATTCCAGGGGTATTCACACTTAACAATGCCGCGCTAGACCCTGTATTCCATTCAATGGAATTAGCACTTCCAGATGCAGCTATTGTGATTGGAAACTGATCCTCACATACCACCTGGTCTTGGCCCGCATTCACATTAGGAGACGTTAGAATTTCTACTTCCGTTTGCGCACTCGCTTGACAACCGTTAACATCTGTAACTTCAAGCGTAAATACGCCTTGCTGGCTACCGTTTAATGCAGCGTTCGTTTGACCGTTAGACCACAAGTAGGTTAAAGACGATCCTTGCGCATTCGCATCAATCGAATAAGGTAAATTGGCACTACATACACCGTATACAGAATCCAAATCTATTGAAGGATTTTGCCATACTTGAAGCTCCGTTGAAGCTTGATTCTGACAACCTGTTACTAAATCAGTTACAATAACTGAATAAATACCTGACGATGCAGCGGCAATGGAATTTGTAGTTTCATTGGTATTCCATAAAACAGCACCAATTGTATTCACTTCTAGATTGACAGGAAGATTCGATGCACAAACTGATAAACTTGGCGTAACGGAAAAGCTTGGCAACGCATTTACTTGTATTTGCAGTGAATCATTGGCCGTACAACCCAAACTATCAACCCCAGAAACCACCAAATTAGAAAGTCCTACGCCTGGCGTAATATACGTTCCATTTGTGTAATTATTATTCCAATTATAAGTTTGTGCACCACTGGCATTCAGTAAAATTGAATCTCCCAAACAAATGATGAAATCTGGCCCTGCATTGACCTGTGGCAAAGCATTTATTGTGACTTGTACAGCATCTTGAGCCTGACATCCGGTGGTTATATTGGTTGCTAACACGGAATAAGTATTGTTTCCAGCAAATCCTTGTGTATTAATGACTAAAGATGTTCCGCTTTGACCGTTATTCCAAAGATATGTCGTCGCATTACCGGTTGCGACTAAATTAACTACTGCACCAGAACATACGGTAACATCCTGACCTGCATTTACTTGTGGAAGCGGATTCACTGTAAGTGTAAACACACCTGAAGTGTCAATACAACCAAGTGTTGAATTTTGAACAGCTACTTTATACGCACCTGCAGTTGTTGCATTTAATGAATTGGTGGTTGCGCCTGTAACTGCTTGATTGTTGGCAAGCCATTGATAGGTCACATTCGCTTGTGTGTTGATAGTCAAATTGACCGATTGACCTGCGCAAATTGTATTATTAGCGGCCGAAATAACTGCTCCGGAAGCCACTGCACAAGAATTCATCTGATATATGGAAAGCGTAGAACTCACCTCGTTGGCCAAAAGCAATAAATGCTGTCCGTTTGGCGAATCTTGTGCATCAATCACAATGATACCTTCCGCACCAAGATCCGGACCATTTGGATTACTTGCACTGCGGTTATTGGCGTAACCGACATAAACTGGAGAACTAGGGTTGTCAATATTAAAGATCATGACACCGCCAATACGCTCTAAAGAGGCAAAAACATAAGTGTGTCCATTGAATTGATGTACAGCAATTCCTTCTACCTCAGGTCCTTTATCGTCTGATCGGTTCTTTAAAGCAGGGGTGCCTACCGTATTTGAAGCATTAAACAACGCACCAAAAGTTGGATGATTAGCGGTGATTTGCTCAATGAGATCTTTAGAGTCAAAAACTTGTGACCCGGTCACCGGATTCCATATGCTAAAAGACCTGCCAGACATCACATGCAATTCGTCGTAATCACCATCACCATCGGTGTCACCAGAATACTTCAAAGCAGATAAACGACCTAAAAATTTATTATTACGAAGAATAGCCGCATCTGGAAATGCTGTTGCATCTAAATTATTAAATGTGGTTGAAGATATTCGATTGGCGTCTACAACTGAGCCAAATTCACGAGAATCGCCTTCGTTAGCAGTGAATAAATATCCTTGACCACCAATAGTTCTGTAAGCCATGGCATCTGGCATATAAGCACCTTTTATCGGTAGATCCCCTGTGATCAGAATCATGCCACTTTGATCGGAGGCATCTAATGCATTGTTGGTGCCAGCTGCATACGAGGAATAACCGAATGGAGTCAATGAAACGATGCTATTTGTAAGCAGGTCTATGGTTAACAAGGCGTTGTTTTCTTGCATAGTCACATAAGCCTTTGTATTATCGGTTGATATAGCGATATATTCTGGCTCTAAATCTTGTGCGACCGTTGCACTCGAGGTAAATATTCTGATTCCTTGAGCACGCAAAGCCGTTTCTTGTCCGTTGAAAGAGGTTAAACCTATAGTTGTTACATTGGCTTGAGTTAAAGCTGTAATTCCTCCTGAAATATCAATGATAGATACAGAGCCTTCAGGATCAACTGTATACGTTGCATTTGGCTCCCCTTCATTAGCAGTGAGTAGTTTGCTGTAGTCTTGGTTAAAGGTAATCATATCAGGCATGGCCCCGACAGACACTTGGTTTTGAAATACACCATTTTGGTCAAAGAAGACGACAGAACCGTTCAATTGTGGATTGGCATTTTCTACTGCTGCGGCTACGATGCCATTTTTAGCCACAATTGAATTAATTCCACCATAAGGAGCCATCGAAATACTGTTCAAGAGAACAGGTGCCGATGGATTACTAAAATTGACAATATCTAACTTTTGACCAATGCTATTGGCAATATACAGACGGTCGGTACTCGGATCAAACGCAACAATTTCAGCAGAATTGGCACCTGTTACCCCGTTTGAAAAGCTAGTCAGTAATTGTAAGTTCAATTCATTAGTAGGGGTTGGCGCTACATAATCGTTGTCTTTGATGAAAATAATGCAATAGTTGTTGGTCAATGATGCAGTCGCATTATCAGAATTTAATATTTTCACGATAATACGCTCTGCTTTTTCAGCATCTAAGTCATCTATGATTTGAATGGGTAAATTGAACACGCCATTCGTTGCTGCCGGAACTGTTAAGGAACCTGCCCATGTAAAATCTGAGTTAACGGTGGCGTTATGGTAAGTAGAAAATCCAAAGTTTACGGTAACTGGTGCCTGATTGGCGTTTGCAATCGTTACAGGAACATTAACAGTACCCACATTTTCATTCACCGCGAAGAAATTACTCGCTGCGGCAATTGAAGCATCAACCGGCGCTTCAAAAACGCGTACTAAATCAAAACGCGAAGTACCCGTAGTAGAAAACGTACTTGTCGAGCGTGCAGCCAAATAGGTGCCTGCTGTTGGGTCAAAAGCAGCTACTACCCTAAAAGCTAAATTGGGTCGGTTGTTAAAATTATTGTTCGCAGCAAAAGAAACCGAACGGTAATGCCAGGTATCGCCTGTACCCGTCGCTTGGGGCACAAACGTAAAAATAGTTGTATCTACCCAAACGGCTGTTCCGCCAGTAGTTGCACCGGTATGATCAAGTGTATATTGCAGCACCCAGGTGTTTGGAGCTGTGTTGCTTAGTCGTTGCCAGAAAGAAACGCCAATGCGGGCAAAACCAGTCGTATTGGCATTGATTTGGATACCGCGGGTTTTATTGCCCGTTCCTTGGGCAGGCCAGCCAGTCACGTTGTACCCTGAATTATCAGTGGTATTGGCTTCAACTGGTAAGATAGTTCCTGTGTATCCTGTGGCAAAGCTAAAAGTAGATCCGCCAACAGTAGCGATTGCACCAGAACCCGAAACGGGCATATCGTTACCTGTAGCCGAATTGGCATCGTTGATTAAAGAATTGAAGTCCCAGTGAGTAACCAAAGACTGTTGAGCGGCTAAAAAAAATGGGGCCACTGTTAATAAAAAAAGTAATTTTCTTTTCATCTCTTGAATTTTAAGACAAAATAACTGCCTACGTATCAAGAGAATATTTAGAGAAAATGAAAATTACATTTCTTTTTTATGAATTTTTTAAAGCAATTAAAACTTCCACCAAACTCGGGTCTAAAAGTGTGCTTGTATCGCCTAAATTACTGGTGTCGCCCTCTGCAATTTTACGCAAAATACGGCGCATGATCTTACCACTACGCGTTTTGGGAAGGCCGGGGACAAATAAAATTTGGTCGGGCTTGGCGATAGGTCCAATCACTTGGGTCACTTTCGAAATTATTTCCTTTTGAAGATGCCCTAAATCATGATTTTTACCTTCTAAAATGACATACGCAAAAATACCTTGTCCTTTGATTTCGTGCGGGTAACCAACAACCGCACTTTCAATGACACCCGCAAACATATTTATTGCATTTTCTACTTCTGCCGTGCCAATGCGGTGTCCGCTGACATTCAGCACGTCGTCTACCCTACCCGTAATGCGGTACATACCATCTGCATCGCGCAAGCAGCCGTCGCCGGTAAAATACAAATTGTCATACGTAGAGAAATAAGTCTGTCGACAACGCTCGTGATCGTTGTAAGTGCTACGGATCATGCCGGGCCAAGGAAACTTAATACATAAATTTCCATTGACACCATTGCCTTCAATTTCGACACCATTTTCGTCGACCAAACAAGGTTGAATACCAGGTAATGGCAACGTTGCGTGTGCGGGCTTGGCTGGGGTGACTCCTGCAAGATTTGAAATCATGATACCACCTGTTTCTGTTTGCCACCAAGTGTCGACTATCGGGCAATTTTTATGGCCGATGTGTTCATTGTACCAATGCCAGGCTTCTTCATTGATGGGCTCCCCTACTGAACCCAAAACCTTTAAAGAACTTAGGTCTTTGCCTTTAAGTGGCTCCAATCCAAAACCCATAAGGCTGCGAATAGCAGTTGGCGCTGTGTACAAGATATCCACTTTGTATTTCTCCACAATTTCCCAAAAACGACCTGCGTCTGGCCAAGTGGGCACGCCTTCGAACATTAAACTTGTGGCGCCCGCGCTTAAAGGTCCGTAAATGATATAGCTATGGCCGGTGATCCAGCCGATATCTGCAGTACAAAAGTGAACTTGCCCCGGCTGATACTGGAATACATTCACAAAAGTGTAGTTGGTCCAGACCATATAGCCAGCAGTGGTATGAACAACGCCTTTTGGTTTGCCTGTGGATCCGGAAGTGTATAAAATAAATAGAATATCTTCGGCATCCATAGCAACAGGCGCAACAGCAGGGTTGCCCATTGTTTCAACCTTTTTGATTTCGTCTTCCCACCAGACGTCTCTACCTTTAAGCATCGAAACTGGCGTTTTAGTTCTGGAGCAAACAATGACGCGCTTGATGGTTTTGTTACCTACCAGCGCGTCGTCGATGACGCTTTTGAGCGGAATATCCTTGGCCCCACGGTAGGCACCATCACAGGTTACAATAAATGCTGCGCCCGCGTCTTCTAAACGGTCAGTAATTGCTTGGGCTGAAAAGCCGCCAAAAATGACAGAGTGTATTGCGCCAATGCGGGCGCAAGCCAAAGTGGCAATGGCCAATTCGGGAACCATGCCCATATAGATGCACACGCGGTCGCCTTTTTGAACGCCGTTATTCAATAAAACATTGGCAAATTGCTGCACCTTAAAATGCAATTCATTATAGGTAAGCACGCGGTGGTGTTCTTCTGGGTCATTGGATTCCCAGACAATAGCCGCCTCGTTACCTCGGGTGGCTAAATGGCGATCTAAACAATTTTCGGTGATATTTAACTGCGCACCTTTGAACCATTCTACCCTTGGTTCTTTAAAATTCCAGTCGAGTACTTTGTCCCATTTCTTTTGCCAAGTAAAATTTTCGGCTATTTCTGCCCAAAAAGCTTCAGGGTCTTCAATGCTTTTTTGATAAGCAGCGCGGTATGCTTCTGGGGAGCTCAGTTGATAAGGATATTTCATTCTAGCATGTTTATGCTAAAATTAATGAAATATCATTTCAACTCAAACGCAACCTCATTTCTACGGCCAATGAAGTCCCAGGGAGCGTTGTAACCCATGTAAATGAGTTGATCGTTAAAAGCTATTTGTTCTTTTTGTAAAAGGGCGCGCAATGCTGCCGCTTTTTCTTGAATTTTAGCGTCGTCTGAATAACCACCAAAGCGCAAAACAGCCAGGGTACGAGCTTCTTTTTTGGTTAACTGAACTTGTTGGCTATTGGGCTGTGGCAAATCTTCAAGGGCATATTGCTTGGGCATCACAAATGCCATTTGAGTCTGCTCGCCCATTTCCATTACAACGGGCGCAGTCATGGCAATTTTTGCTTCTTCTTGGTTACTGCCAAAAATATATCCAGCAACTCTTCTAAAACCTAGACTACTGTTTTGATCGAAGGATCCTGGAGTCATGGTGGTCTGCGCCAAAATCAGTACCGGGTAACGCCGAATTTCGGCTTTTTTGGCAAGCACCCGAACTACTTCGTAGTCAGGAGTTTCAATAGAGGAGCGCATAAATGACATCGTGATTACAAATAAAACAAGCGCACTAACAAGTACTAGAAGCAGTTTTTTCATGCCGATTTTATCATTTAAACATTGCAATTCTAAAAAAGTTCATATCTTTGCAGTCGAAATCGGCCTCGTAGCTCAACTGAATAGAGCATCAGATTACGGCTCTGAAGGTTTCAGGTTTGAATCCTGACGAGGTCAC